>Ga0272446_1000796_pt1 | contig 47991 bp, 31 predicted proteins | sample YNPCB0061_FD_194587 | JGI IMG/M metagenome (GOLD analysis project Ga0272446, IMG submission 194587) | Hot spring microbial mat communities from Yellowstone National Park, WY, United States - YNP-CB-006-1 | ecosystem: Environmental > Aquatic > Thermal springs > Hot (42-90C) > Sediment | place...
TTATCAACAAAAAGTATTGAATCAAACTTTCTTTTCAATTCTTTACTTTCAAAATTTTTCATTTCCATTGATTTATTAAAAGTGATTACCGTTCCTTCTTTAATATCAGCTTTAGGAGCAGCGATCCAATATTCATTAGTTCCCTCTTTCACTCTTAAGTATGTATATTCAGAAACTTGAATAACTTCCTGAACTACAACTTCATGAGCAGCTGAAACTTGAGTTTGTGGATTTTGCTTGATTGTTTCTTTTTCATTTTTAGAACACGAAAAAATAATTGATAAAGCTAAAACAGTTACTAATGCGAATTTTATTTTCATTGTAAATCCTTTTTTTGTTACGAAAGATAGTAAAAGGGAAAGAGATTAGTTTGAAGAAAATATCTTTTATATTTGATCAAGAAATCTAACTCAAGTAATAAAAACAGTATAATCTTTCGATAATAAATTAAAATTTCTCTTGGTTAACTTATGAACATAAAAAAAATTAGATCAATTGCTGATTCACTTTTTGACCAACAAAAATATGAGGACGCATTTTATCTTTATGATGAAATTTATAATTCGGTCTGGCAAGCAATTGGAACTATTCAAAATGGTCTGTCTGAATTTTCATCAAGATATTTAGGCGGTAGTTTTAAGGCAAATTATAAACTTCGTTCAACTTTTAGCGCTGAAATTTCCAATAGTTTATTTCAAAAATGGTTTGACTGTGATAATGATGAAATCCGCAATGAATTTATCTTTACGACTTATCATCACGTTCAATGTATTGCTTATTCACCTTTTCTATGTAAAACTATTAGTGCAGAAAGTGTTTATCTTGAATTTCTGATTTTACAATCTCTCGTTTATGAAAATGAGAATGATGATTGGATTGCCCCGCTTTTGAAATTCATTTCTCCCGTTGTGGAAGATAATCATCTCAAAAAATTAAAGATGACACTAACAGATAGTTCATTAAAAAAATCTTTGATTGAAAATGCTGTTAAACTAAAAGATACAGACTGGAAAGATGTAAACGTCTGCATTTTAGATTACCTATTTAATATGGGTGACAATTCATCGGAATTATATTCATCTATATATAAAACCGTAGGTGTTCATTTCCATCAAAAATCCCATCGAAAAAAATCTGAAAAGAAATCGAGTAGCAATGAATATTATTCATACGAAAAGTATGAACGGTATGAAAGATATGAACGTTATCAAAAATTTAACAAAACTAATGATGATGACTTTGATCCTACAAAAGCTACAGATTATGAAAAATCTAAATACTATGGGAAAATACTTGGCTTGAGTGGCAAAGTAACAAAATCTTATATTCGAAAAAAATATCTTGAATTGATTGCAAAATATCATCCAGATAAAGTATTTGATTTGGGTGATGAATTAAAAATTCTTGCTGAAATAAAAACTAAGCAAATTAATGCAGCTTATGAATGGATGAAAAAGAAATACAACATTTAATTTAATTAGGAATTACGAATTAGGAATTAGGAATTAATATTAATTGCTTTCTTGTCATATTTTCTGTTACAAACTTTTCAAATTATCTCTTACAATTTTCATTCTTACCAACTTTTAATTTTGTTACAAATAAATTTTGAATTAAGATAAGTCCACTGGCTGGGGCTTATCAAATTCGGGTATGAAGTGATTTACACCCTCTAAGCTTCATGCCCGATTCTTTTTTAAAAAACTTCATTACAACCAAATATTTTCTTGATTTATCAATTATCAATACATTAACTTTATATGTAAAAAGATAAAAAGTTATGAAAAATAAATTTGATGTATTTATAATTGGCAGCGGACCGGGTGGTGAAGGAGCTGCAATGACTTGCGCAAAACAAGGAAAGCGTGTTGCAGTATGTGATGAATTCTCTTTGGTTGGTGGAAGTAATACTCATAAGGGAACAATTCCAAGTAAAGCTCTTCGTCATGCAAGCCAAATTTTACTTGATGGCAATAAACTTCAAAGTTCAAAATATCAAGATTTACTTGCAAGAACACGCTCAGTTATTCAATCTCAAGTTGATTTAAGAACAAGTTTCTATATCAGAAATGATGTTGAATTAATTATCGGTAGAGCTGTATTTATTGATGAACACACTGTTGAAGTTACAGAACCATCAGGACTGAAAAAAAAATATCATGCAGATTATTTTATAATTGCAACTGGTTCCCGTCCTTATCATCCACCCGATGTTGATTTTTCTCATCCAAGAATTGTTGATAGTGATAAACTTTTAAAAATCACTGATAATCCTAAAACAATTACGATTTATGGTGCAGGAGTAATTGGTTGTGAGTATGCTTCAATTTTTCGTGGATTGAGTGTAAAAGTAAATTTGATTAACACTCGTCATCAACTTCTTTCCTTTCTTGATGATGAAATAATTGATGCTCTTGCTTATCATCTTCGCGAAAATGGTGTAATCATAAGACATAATGAAGAATATGAAAAAGTTGAAGCTGATGAAAATGGTGTTACACTTTTTCTTAAATCAAATAAACAAATAAGAAGTGATTATTTACTCTGGGCTCAAGGAAGAACAGGAAATTCTGATAAAATGGGTTTGGAAAAATTAGGAATTGAAACCGATTCACGCGGCTCAATTCCGGTTAATAAATTTTATCAATCAAAAATTCCACATATTTATGCCGTTGGTGATGTAATTGGATTTCCAAGCTTAGCAAGTGCTGCTTACGATCAAGGAAGATTTGCAGCTCGTCATTTAACACTTGGAGAAACAACTACTCTACGACTTGAAGATATTCCGACAGGAATTTATACGATTCCAGAAATAAGTTCGATTGGACTGAATGAAAGAGAATTGACCGAGAAAAAAATTCCTTATGAAGTTGGTCATTCATTTTTCCGTCATCTTGCAAGAGCACAAATAACTGGAAGAACTGTTGGAATGTTGAAAATATTATTTCATCGAGAAACATTAGAAATACTTGGCATTCATTGTTTTGGTTACGAAGCTTCAGAAATTATACATATTGGTCAAGCAATAATGTCTCAACCGGGCGAAGGCAATTCATTAAAATATTTTATTGATACAACTTTTAATTATCCAACAATGGCAGAAGCATATCGAGTTGCTGCATTAAATGGAATGAATAGAATTGAATTAAGCAAATTTCACAGCCGGAAGAAAAATGAAAACTAACAAATTTGATTTCAAAAAATATTTTTCAAAAGATGAAATAAATTTTTTTAAACAATTCAAAAATCCGTTTGATATACAATTATATTTAAATAAGATTAAGTATAATCCTGAATATATTACGCGTTCGCCCAAAAAAATTATTGAACATCAAATGGCTAATTGTTTTGAAGGAGCTTTATTTGCAGCAGCTGCTCTCAGATTTCAAGGATTCAAACCAATGATTGTTGATATGATGGCAGAAAATGATGATGATCATGTGATTGCAATTTTCAAGCAAAATAATTTTTATGGTGCGGTTGCAAAATCAAACACAACATTGTTAAGATTTCGTGAACCTGTATTTAAATCAATCCGAGAATTGGTGCTTTCCTATTTTGAATTATATTTCAACACAAATGGAGAGAAATCATTAAGGAGTTATTCTAATCCTGTAGATCTATCTAAATTCGACAAATACAACTGGATGACCACGGAAGAGGATTTAGAATTTATTGGAGATTATCTTTTTGAAATTTACCATCACCCAATTCTTCCAAAAAATTTGATAAAGAAATTGAGCATTGCAGATCAGGAAGTTGTTGATCTTTGTTTCAGTGGTTCAGTTGCAGAAGGATTATTCATTCCAAAGAAAAAATAATTTTTTAACAAACAGCCAAATTCAATTAACTAAAAGGAGGAACAATGAAACGCCTCTTCTCATTTCTTTCCAAACAAAACAGGACTTCAATTAATTTATCAATCTTATTCTTGATTTTATTTTTACCGGCAATTTCTCCTTCGATTCAAATTTATTCACAAACTCTGAAATCACCGGAAGAATTTTTGGGATTCAAAGTTGGAGCCGATTATAAAATTGCGGATTATGAAACTATCACAAAATATTTTAAGCATCTTTCTGAAAATTCTAAAAAAATTCTTTTCCAAAATATTGGCAAAACATCTCAAGGAAGAGATATGTTTATGTCAATTATCAGTTCAGAAGAAAATCTTGCAAACATTGATAAGTATAAATCAATCATCAAAAAACTTTCTGACCCGAGAAAAATTTCTGATGAAGAAGCAATTAAATTATCCAAAGATGGAAAAATAATAGTTCTTGTTACATGCAACATTCATTCAAATGAAATTGCCTCTTCGCAAATGTCAATGGAATTTGCTTATGATTTAGTTTCTGGAAAAGCTTCCGAAAAATCATTGAATGCATTGAATGATGTAATTTTTGTTCTTATGCCATCAATTAATCCAGATGGTACAACAATGATAGTCAATTGGTACAATAAATATTTAAACACTGAATACGATGGTTCATCATTGCCATATCTTTATCATATTTATGCTGGACATGATAACAACAGAGATTGGTTTGAATTCAATTTAAAAGAAACACAAAATGTAATCAAAGTTGCCTTTCATGATTTAATTCCACAAATCTGGTTGGATGAACATCAGATGGGAAGCACTGGTGCTCGTTTATTTGTTGTGCCTTATAAAGATCCAATCAATCCAAATGTGAATCCATTGATATGGAGATGGCAATCAATTTTAGGTGGAATGAGTGCACTGGCTCTTCAAAAAGAAAATAAAACTGGAATTATTTCACAAGCATTATTCGAAGGTTGGTGGGAAGGTCCAGCAAGTGACTGTGGTTTATGGCATAATCAAATTGCGTTACTTTCAGAAATGGCAAGCTGTAATATTGCTTCTCCAATTTACATTGATTCTGCTGAAGTAAAAGTTACACCAGAATTAGCAACTTATGATATCCGAACAAATTATCCATCTCCTTGGCGTGGTGGTTGGTGGAGATTGCGTGATATTGTTGACTATGAACTTGGTTTGACTTTCAATTTACTTGAAACTGCATCAACTTATAAAGAAGAACTTTTATTGAATTATTATAGAATGGCAAAAGAAGCAATCGAACTTGGTAAACAAGGAAATCCTTTTGCTTATATAATTCCACACAAACAACTTGATCCTCAAACTACTTCTAAAATGATTGAAATGTTACAACTTGGAGCGGTTGAAGTTCATTGGCTCGATAAAGAATTGAAAATCGGTAATACAATTTATCCTGCAAACAGTTATGTCATTTATACAGCTCAACCAAATGGAAGATATGTAAAAGATTTATTTGAAGAACAACGTTACCCTGATTTGCGTAAAACGAGAAACGAAACACCAATTCGTCCTTATGATGTTGCTGGTTGGACTTTGCCATATTTAATGGGTGTAAAATTTTTCACAATTGATAAACCATTTGTTGCAGAAACAAAATTAATTGAGGATGCTCATTATTGCCCCGGAGTTGTTGATGATCAAAAAGGAAATTACTTTGTTTCACCTGCAGGATTAAATATCAATTCAACATTAATCAATAAATTACAAAAGCAAAACATTCCAGTTTATTGGAACTCAACCAAGATAAATGATTTTGCAGAAGGTTCAGTCTTCATTCAAAACAATGAAACAACAAAAAATATTTTAAATTCATTAGCAAAAGAACTTCATATTAATATTTCTTCAACTGATGTTTCTGATAAATCTCAATTAAAAGAATTGAAAAAAGTTCGTGTTGGTTTATATCAACCATATACTGCAAATATGGATGAAGGTTGGACTCGTTTACTTCTGGAAAATTATCAATTTGATTTTAAGACAATGACTAATAAAGATTTTAAGAACAAAAAAATCAAAGAGCAATTTGATGTTGTAATTATTCCAGATATGAGTGGTGATCTTATTAAAACCGGAAAACCCAGTGGTGAAAATGCTCGATTTTACAGACCAAAACCACCAGAATTTGAAGGTGGAATTGAAAAAGAAGGCTTGGAAAATTTGAAAAACTTTGTTGAAAAAGATGGTGGATTTTTAATTACACTTGGTCAAGCATGCAACTTTGCAATTGAAGATTTAGGTTTGAAAGTAACAAATGTTTTAAAAAATGTTAAGCCTGATGATTTTTACTGTCCCGGTTCACTAATTAGAATGACGGTTAATAATTCATCTCCAATTGCATATGGTTTTGAAAATGAAACGATTGGATATTTGAGCGATAATATTGCATTCAGCACAACAGTTCCATATGCAGATTATGATAGAAATGTTATTGTTCGTTATCCAACTTCTAATTTATTAAAATCAGGATTCTTATTAGGTGAAGATTATCTTTATAGAAGAGCTGCAATAGTTGATGTTAAGCAAAAGAAAGGACATGTAATTTTGCTTGGTTTCAAAGTGCAAAATCGTCATCAAACATATGGAACATTTAAGTTTTTGTTCAATGCTATTCATTATGCAGGAATGTAATTTTTTTTATTTCATTACCACGATCATTAGTTTGGAGCTTGTTCATTATGATGTTCAAATACTAAAAGAAGGAACTGGTTAAAGAATTAAATTGTCAGTCTTCGACATGCGCAGACTGACAATTTTTGGCTTATTGAACAAACAATTTTCTTCAAATCAATTAAGTTTAACCCCAGATTTAGATTCTGGGGTTTTCATTTTATAATGAAGCATTAAATCCAATGTAAAAAGTTCTTCCTAATGTTCCATAGTACAAAACTTCTTCATACTTTTTATCAAAAAGATTTTCAATTCTTCCATTCAAAGTAACTTCATCAAATAATTTATAATTCATTGCAATGTTGAAAAGTGTATAATCTTGCAAAGTAATTCTTTTCGCCGGGAAGGAAGAGAAATCTTTATCAATTCTTTTACCAACATATTTTACAGAAATGTTTGCATCAAAATCTTGTGAAATAAAATAATTTGCATAAAAATAAAATTGATTTTTCGGACGACGTAATAATTCCTGTTTATACTCAGGACTTAATTCATAATCATCAATTGCATTTGTATATGTATAATTTGCATTAAATGATAATTTATTGAATTTAGCTAAAGTTGTAATTTCAACTCCACTACTTTTTGCTTTGGCAATGTTTATGGTTTGAAAGTTTTTATCGTAACCAAACATATCGTTAATATCAGCAGAAAAATATGTTATTGAAAAAGAATAATTTCCGTTATCAATAAATTGTTCAATGCCAGCATCCCAACTTTTTGATTTCTCTGGTTTTAATTCTGGGTTTCCAAAAGCTGGATCATACAAATAATAAAGTGATGGAGCTTTAAATCCATTTCCGTATGAGAATTTTATTTTTGTATTTGTTGATTGAATAAAATAAACAGGTACAATTCTGAAAGTTGAAACACTTCCAAACTTTTGATGTTTGTCGTAACGAATTCCAGCAGTTACAAACAATGATTTATTATATTCAAATTGATCTTGTAAATAAATTCCAGTTGTATAAACAGATTGTTTTGGAAAAACAGAATTGAATGGTCCCCAATCTCCATTAGAAGAATAACTTGAGTTTGCTGTTTCTGTTTCTCTTTCAACTCCAAATGTTATTAAGTTTTGTGGAATGAAATACAAATTATTTTGCCAATCAATTTTGAAACGAGAACCTTTGTTATATGAATCTGAAGATGTGTTTTTATGAATTGCATCTGGCAAATCAAGTGCGTTGCTAAATCTTCTGATGAAAGAAGCTGATAAATTTTGTTTCCATAATCCTTTAAATGATAAAGCGGAAAAGTTAAATCTTGCTAAATGTTCTTCTTGCTTAAATGTATAATTTGGATCATCTCCAAGTTTCTCATTTTGATCTAAATCTGCTTTTGACTTATTAAATTTATAAATGAATCCTGCTTTTAAGTTTTCATCAAAAATCATTTCAAGATTTGCAGCAATGGCACTATTTGAAAAACCATCATTTTCTACATTGCCATAAATTTTATTTGATGCAGAAATTCCATCGCTTGCAGCTTGAGAAGCAAAAAAAGAATAATTTAGATTACCAAAACTTCCGAGAGCAGATAAACTACTTCTGTAATAATTATTCGAACCACCTTCTCCTTCGAAGTGATATTGTGGCTTACCATTTCCCTTTTTAGTAATGATATTTATAACTCCTCCAATTGCATCGCTTCCATAAAGAGTGCTTTGTGAACCACGAACAACTTCAATTCGAGAAATATCATAAACATTCAATGAAGAAAAATCAAAAGCATTACTTGGTGAAGAAGGATCGTTCAGTTTAACACCATCTAAAATTACAAGTGTATGATTTGAATTTGTTCCACGAAGAAAAACACTTGTCTGCTTGCCCGGTCCACCAAGTTGAGTAATTGATAATCCCGGAATTTCTTTCAACACATCAACAATAGTTTTTAATTGTTTCTGTTGAATTAAATCAGATGTTATTATTGAAACAGAACTTCCAATTTGATAATAAGGTGTTTCTGATCTTGTAGCAGTTATTACAACTTCATTTAAAGTTGTTTTTACAGAATCAGTTTGTGAAAAAATTGAAATTGTTAGAAAGAAAAAAACAGAAAAGATTTTTAAAAATGTTTTCATAGAAGTTACTCCTATAATTTAATGATTAAGAAATAACTTCGAGGGAGATAATTCCAAATATGGAATGCTTTGAAACGAAAAGTAAATTCGTTAATCAAAACCCTACCCGCGAAGGTTGATTAAATATGTAATTTGTGGTAGGTCTCCTGGCTCAAGACTACAATCAACGCCTTCCCGAACAATGACAATTATAATTGCAAATTAAATCGATAATTAATGTTAGCAGATTCATCTTCAGAATTGAATATTATTTCACATTAATTTCAATTGATAATAACGAAAATAATTCTGGAAAAAATTTGCAATTTGCAATTTTAATTATCAATTCATTCAGTGGCTATTGTTGATTGCTTAAAACGTCTTTCACAGTTGCGCGACAGCACCGGATTTCTTAAAGTCACCGGTTTCCCTTTTAAGCTATTGCACCACAAATCTAAAGAACTACAATTGAAATGTATTAATAATTTTAATCTTTCAAAAGTTCTTAAAGTCTTGTATAAAATAAAAGATAGCTTTATTTTTAAAATAAGATAATTGATAAAAAAATAATGGTCATCTTGCAAAAGCAATTCAACATATCATTTTTAATTAACTTTCCCAACAAACAAATAATCAAAATAATAGGAGTAATTTAATGAGCTGGTTTACAAGAGCTTTAAATTCGTCTATTGGTAAAAAGTTCGTAATGGCTCTAACCGGAATCTGCCTAATTTTGTTTTTAATTATTCACTTAATTAACAATTTGACACTTTTTGCCGGACCAGAGCTATTCAATACTGTTGTAAAGAACTTAGATGGCATTAAACCATTGGTTCGTGTAATTGAAATAATTCTTGTTACAATTTTTGTTTTACACATTTTTAATGGCGTAAGATTATGGTGGGAAAATAAACAAGCTCGCCCGCAAACTTATGCTGTAAATGCTTCTTCAGAAAATTCAACTTTATTTTCTCGCACAATGATTTGGAGTGGAAGCATCATTTTTATTTTTTTAGTTGTGCATTTAAGAACAATGTGGGTCTCATTCAATTTTGACCCGAATGTTCATCATAATCACACTTACTATGAATTTGTTTCTGCTGCATTTAAAGATCCTGTCTATTCAATTGCATATATAATTGCAATGATTTTACTTGGTTTCCATTTGAATCATGGTTTCCAAAGCGCATTTCAAACATTTGGTTGGAATAACAAAAAATATTTTCCGGTTATTCAAAAAATTGGTTTCTTTTATTCGTGGATAACAGCTATTCTTTTTGCTCTCATTCCAATTTACTTTTTATCTGGTGGAGGTAGTTTATGATAAAGCTCGATGCAAAAATTCCTGAAGGAAGAATTCAAGATAAATGGAACAATCACAAGTTCAACATGAAACTTGTTGGACCACCTAGCAAACGTAAATATGAAATTATTGTTGTTGGTAGTGGATTAGCTGGAGCGTCTGCAGCTGCAAGTTTGGGTGAACTTGGTTATAATGTTAAAGTAATTACATTTCATGATAGTCCACGCAGAGCTCATAGTATTGCTGCTCAAGGTGGAATTAACGCAGCAAAAAATTATCAGAATGATGGTGATTCAGTTTATAGACTTTTTTATGATACAATCAAAGGTGGCGATTTCCGCGCACGTGAAGCAAATGTTTATCGTTTAGCTGAAGTTAGTAATAACATCATTGATCAATGTGTGGCTCAAGGAGTTCCTTTTGCTCGTGAATATGGTGGATTGCTCGATAATCGTTCTTTTGGTGGTGCTTTAGTTTCTAGAACTTTTTATGCAAAAGGACAAACTGGTCAACAACTTTTACTCGGTGCTTATTCAGCAATGAATAGACAAATTGCACTTGGAAAAGTAAAACTTTATACACGAAGAGAAATGCTCGACGTTGTCGTAGTTGATGGAGCTGCAAAAGGTGTAATTTGTAGAAATCTATTAACTGGTGAAATAGAAAAATATTCTGCTCATGCTGTTATTCTTGCAACAGGTGGATATGCAAATGTATTCTTCCTTTCAACAAATGCAATGAATTGTAACGCTACTGCCATTTGGAGAGCACACAAAAAAGGTGCAGCATTTGCTAATCCTTGTTATACTCAAATTCACCCAACTTGTTTACCAGTTCATGGAGAAGGACAATCTAAATTAACTTTGATGAGTGAAAGTTTGCGTAATGATGGAAGAATTTGGGTTTCAAAAATTAAAGGTGATATGAGAGATCCAAATGATATTCCTGAAGAGGAAAGAGATTATTACCTTGAAAGAAAATATCCAACATACGGAAACTTAGCTCCTCGTGATATCTCTTCTCGTGCAGCAAAAGAAGCTTTTGATGATGGACGAGGTGCAAAAGGTCAAGAAGCTGTATATCTTGATTTCAAAGATGCAATTAATCGCTTAGGTGAAAATGTAATTCGTGAACGATACGGAAATCTTTTTGAAATGTATGAAACTATCACCGGTGAAAATCCATACAAAACACCGATGAAAATTTATCCTGCACCACACTATACAATGGGTGGACTTTGGGTTGATTACAATTTGATGAGTACAATCCCCGGATTATTTGTAGCGGGCGAAGCAAACTTTAGTGATCATGGTGCAAATAGACTTGGTGCAAGTGCTTTGATGCAAGGTTTAGCTGATGGTTATTTTGTTCTTCCATATACAATTTCTAATTATTTAGCTGCAGATAAACCTTCTTATGTTAAAACAGATCATGCAGAATTTAACAAAGCAGCAAAAGAAATTGATGATATGACTAATAAACTTCTTTCAATTAAAGGAAAGAGAACTGTTGATGATATTCACAAACAACTTGGCAGATTAATGTGGAATAAAGTTGGAATGGCTCGTAACGAAAAAGGTTTGAAAGAAGTTATCAATGAAATAAAAGAACTAAGAGAAGAGTTCTGGAAAAATGTAAATGTTGTTGGTGATGCAAAAGATGTTAATCAATGTTTAGAAAGAGCTGCACGTGTAGCTGATTATCTTGAACTTGGTGAGTTAATGGCAGTTGACGCTCTTCATAGAAATGAATCTTGTGGTGGTCATTTTAGAGAAGAATATCAAACTGAAGAAGGTGAAGCAAAACGTGATGATGAAAATTATGCTTACGTTGCTGCTTGGGAATTTAAATCTGTTGGCGAATGGGAACTAAATAAAGAACCTCTCGTTTTTGAAAATATTCAATTAGCTACAAGGAGTTATAAATAATGAATACAAATAAATTGAATTTAACTCTAAGAATTTGGCGTCAAAAAAATGCAAGCACGCCAGGAAAGTTTGTTGATTATAAAGTTTCAGTTTCTCCCGATTCATCATTTTTAGAAATGCTTGATGATTTGAATAATGAGTTGGAGAGCAAAAATCAAGATCCAATTGCATTCGAAAGTGATTGTCGCGAAGGAATTTGTGGAACTTGTGGATTAGTAATTCAAGGGCATCCACATGGACCAATTCCAAGAATTGCAACTTGTCAACTTCACATGCGTAATTTTAAAGATGGTGAAACAATTTATGTTGAACCATTCCGTGCAAAAGCATTTCCAATTATCAAAGATTTAATTGTTGATCGAAGTGCATTTGATAAAATTCAACAAGCTGGTGGATATATTTCTGTCAATACTGGAAGTGTTCCTGATGCAAACGCAATTCCAGTTCCAAAAGAAGTTGCAAGTGAAGCTATGGATGCTGCAACATGTATTGGTTGCGGCGCTTGTGTAGCAGCTTGTAAAAATGCTTCTGCAATGTTATTCGTCAGTGCGAAAGTTTCTCAATTTGCATTATTACCTCAAGGTCAACCAGAACGATATGAAAGAGTTCAAAGAATGGTAAAGGTTATGGATGAACTTGGTTTTGGTTCTTGTTCTAATACTTACGCCTGCGAAGCTGAATGCCCGAAAGGAATTTCAATTAAAAATATTGCAAGAATGAATCGTGATTACATTGTTGCAAAAATTGCAAAAGAAGAAGTAGTGTAAAGTATTAATAGAAGAGTAAAATTAAATGTCACCCAACACTTGTTGATGGGTGACATTTTTTTTGTTAAAAAGCAATATTCAATGATAGACGATTTACGTTATTAAAGTCCTTGTAAGTTTGAGCTTTGAATTATCAAATCTGCAATTTGTGAGCTGGATAGTTTTTTTGTTATTAAATATTCTTGATCATCAATTACCAATAATTCGGAAGGCATTGAACGAAGATTGTAGATACTTCCCATTGAATAACAATAAGCACCGGCAGTTTTTATAACAAGTAAATCACCTTCTCTTATTTCTGGTAGTTCTCGTTGCTCTGCAAAGCAATCTCCACTTTCACAAATATTACCGCAAACATCATATAAATATTTTTTACCATTTGGATTTGTTAAGTTTTCAATATGATGATATGAACCATAAAGTAATGGTCTTATCAAATGATTAAACCCTGAGTTTGTTCCAGCAATTAATCTTCCTCGATTATTTTTAATTGTGTTGACTTCAATTATCAAATAACCAGATTCTGCTACTACAAATTTTCCCGGTTCAAAATACATGTAAAGTTCTTTGCCATAATTTTTACAAAACTCTGTAAAGACTTCACTGACTTTTTCACCAAATTTTTTCCAATCAATATGTTGTGCAGTGGGAGTATAATTAACTTTCAAACCACCGCCAAAATCAATGAATTCCAAATCAGGAAAATTTTCTTTTGTAGCAATTGAAAGAAGATTATTCATACTTTCAAAAACTTTTTCAGTTTGACCAATTCCACTTCCAGTATGCTCATGAATTCCAACTATTTTGAGTTTATACTTTGCAGCAATTTCTAAAACTTTATCAAGATCTGACATCAATATTCCAAACTTTGTAATTGCTCCAGCTGTTTGGACATATTTATTTTCGCCGGCATAAACATCTGGATTGAAACGAACACACACATTGTTACCGGGAAAACTTTTACCATATTTTTCTAAACTGCTAATTGCACCAATATTAAACAACACACCTGTTTCTTGAACTTCATTCATTTCTGCATCAGTAATATTATTTGATGTGAAAAGAATCTCATCTTTTGTAAATCCTAATTTTAGTGCAAGCATTACTTCACCGGGACTAACTGTATCCAAATATGCATTATTCTTTTTAAGCAGTTTCAAAATCCCAACATTATAATTTGCTTTCATTGCATAAAGAATTTTCAACTTCGGATAATCTATAAATTCATATAGCTCTTTATATCTATTAAGAATTTGATTTCCATCATAAACATAGAGTGGAGTTCCATACTTGTTTGCATAATCTAAAAGTGATTGATGACTAATCATTTTTCATCCTTAAATTCAAAGAATTGATTTGAGTGAATCAACTAAATAATCTATCTGTTCAAATGTATGAGTTGAAAAAACTACAATCCTTAAAACTCCATCTTCACCTGAACCTACATAATTAATGTATTGTATGATGATATTTTTTTTCAACAATTCTTTCTGAACTTTTTCCATTTCAGATTTTGATTTCAATTTCCAAGCTGCAATAGGAACATGAGTCTCGTTTGTTTCAATTCCAATTTTTTTTAATTGTGTTTTGAGATAAATTGCATTTTGCCAGAGTTTGTTTTTCAATTGAGGATTTGCTTTTAGTAGTTTCATTCCAATTAAACTTGCTGCAATTGCAGATGATGGAGCTGGTGTAGTACCATTTTGAAGCGAACTATTTTTAATTTGTTTAATAAATTTTTTTTCACCTGGAATTATTCCACCAAATCCACCGAATGCTTTAGAGAATGTTCCGCCAAAAAATATTTTATTCGAGTTCAATTTAAAATGTTCATTTGTGCCTTTCCCATTTTCACCAAGAACACCAAAAGCATGTGCATCATCAATCCAAATTATTCCATCATATTTTTTAACGATTGATAGATATTTATCAATCGGAGCAATGCTGCCATAAATCGGAAAGATTCCATCGGTCATAATTAGTGGTTTAAATTTTTCATTACAATTATGTTCGATCAACTTTTCTAATTCATCATGATTCAGATGAGGAAAATTTATAATTGGTTTGCCAGTTAGTTTTGCTGCGAATTGGTTACTATAATGAGCATTTTCATCAATAAAAATTATATCAAATTTATTTTCTTGATTTAATACTTGAATTGCTGCAGCATCGGATAAAAACCCAGATGATAAATATACAGCATCATCAGTTGCAAAATATTTTGCAGCTTCATTTTCTAAATCAATAATTAATTGAGTAGTGCCATAGCTACTTCGTGAAGAAGAGCTTGTTATTCCATACTTTTTGATTGCATCAATTGCAGCTTCTAAAACTTTTTCATTATTGTGGAGTTCATAATAACTTGTTCCACCAAAGTAATGATATTCCTTGCTTTCAATTATTGTTAATGCAGCGCGTGTTTTTTCTAAAAGGATTTTTTCAACTTGATCAGAATTTTCATTCAACATTATTCATTTCCATTTTTGAGTGCATTAAAAATTACTTCGATTGGATGAAGTGCGGTTCTTTCAGTTCCATCTTTAATTTGATGGCGACAACTTGTACCAGGCGCACAAATTATTGTCTGCTCATCTTCTTTCCTTATGGTTGGAAATAAAACCAATTCACCAACTTTCATTGATAAATCATAATGTTCTTTTTCATAACCAAAAGAACCTGCCATTCCGCAACAACCTGAAGGAATTTCTTCAATGATATAATTCTTAGGAATTGATAGTGCTTCTATCGTTGGTTTAGTTGATGCAATTGATTTTTGCTGACAATGTCCATGCAATAAAACTTTTTTCTTTTCATCAGTAAATAGTTCACGATTTATTTTCCCTTTTTTCAATTCGGAAGAAATAAACTCTTCAAAGGTGAAAGTATTTGTAGCAATTTTCTCTGCATCTTTTTTCAAATCAGAATCAACAAGATCAAGATATTCATCACGGAATGATAAAATTGCAGAGACTTCAATTCCAACTAAAGGAGTTTTTTCATTGATAATATCTTTCAACAATGAAATATTTTCGTTAGCAATTCTCTTTGCATTTCGTAATAGTCCTTTAGTAATAAAAGTTCTTCCACTTTCAAGATGCTTTGGAACAATAACTTCATAGCCAAGTTTTGATAATAACTGAAAAGCTTTAATACCAAGTTCTAATTCATTGTAATTAGTAAATTCATCAACGAACAAATAAACTTTTCCATTATAAAATTTTTGAGCTTTATACTTTGATGAATTTTTTCGGTACCATTTTACAAAAGTTGTTTTTGATAAAAGTGGTAATCTTCTTTTGGTAGAAAAGCCAATTATCTTTAATAGTATTTTTGATTTTAAAAATGCATTAACAACCACAGCAAAGTTTGAAACAATTGAATTTATTTTTGGAAGAAATGCAATTAGTCTTGTTCGTAAAGGAATTCCATGTTCATCATACCAATGTTGAAGGAATTCACTTTTCAGTTTTGCAACATCAACTCCACTTGGACATTCAGATTTACAAGCTTTACATGATAAACATAAATCCATCACTTCATAGATTTCTTGATGATCAAATGGATTTGCTTTGGGTGAGCGAGTTAAAAATTCACGCAATGTATTTGCACGTGCACGAGTTGTATTTTTTTCATCTCTTGTTGCACGATAACTTGGACACATCGTTCCGCCAATCAAATCAGATTTACGACAATCTGCAGAGCCATTACATTTTTCAGCGGCACGTAAAATTCCCATTGATGATGAAAAATCATAAACCGTTGGAATAACTTTTTCTTCTTTATCAATTTCATATCTTAAATCGGAAGTCATTCCAACTGTATCAACTATTTTTCCTGGATTAAAAATATTTTTTGGATCCCAAACTTTTTTAATTTCTCTGCAAAGTTGATAATTATGTTCACCAATTATGATTGGAATAAATTCTCCACGCAATCTTCCATCACCATGTTCACCGCTTAATGAACCTTTATATTTTTTTACGATGTGTGCAATTTCTTTTGTAACTTCATAAAATATTTTCACATCAAAAGAATCTTTCAAATTGAGTTGTGGAGTAATGTGAAGTTCACCCGAGCCAATGTGAGCATAGTAAGCTGTGTCAATATTATATTTTTTTAACACTGCTTGAAATTCTTTCATGTATTCAGGAAGATCAACTGGACGAACTGAAGTATCTTCAATAAACTGTTGAGTTTTTTTATCGCCGGGAATATTTCCAAGTAAACCCAAGCCAGCTTTACGAAGCGACCAAACTTTGTTCACATCATCATTCAAAAGCAAAGGATAATGATAACCATAACCTGCATTTCTTAATTCTGCTTCAAGATCATTCGCTAATTTTTTTAATTCATCTTCAGAATCTCTTGCAAATTCAACAACAAGCAATGCAGCTGGATCACCTTTAATGAAGAAGCGATTTTTCTGTTGCTCAATATTCACTTTTGAATATTCAAGAATTTTATCATCAATTAATTCAACAGCGCCCGGATGAAATTTCAATGCAATTAAATTTGCTTTGAATGCTTCTTCCAATGTTTTTAAGTGAACAGGAATTACTCCAACATGCTTTGGAGGAAGTGGAACAAGATTTAATTTAATTTCAGTTGTGAATGCTAAAGTACCTTCTGAACCGGCAAGAAGTTTACACATATTAAAATCATTTTCACCAAAACCAAAAGCATTGCATTTCATCAATTGATCAATTGCATATCCGTTATTTCTTCTATTAATTTCTTGATGAGGATATTCTTTGATTATTTCTTCTTGATTTTTTTTGTCTGATAAAATCTCATAAACTTTTTTATAAATTTTATTTTCTAAAGAATTGCCTTCACATTTTGCAAGCAACTCTTCTTTTTTCAAAGGTTTGAATAACACTTCTGAACCATCACTCAAAATTACATTTGCTTCTAAAACATGATCACGAGTTGAACCATAAAGAAGAGAATGTGCACCGCAAGAATTATTTCCAAACATTCCACCAAGATTGCAACGATTGCTTGTTGCAGTTTCTGGTCCAAAAAACAATCCATATTTTTTTAGATAAAGATTTAATTCATCCAACACAACACCCGGCTCAACACGAACCCATTTTTCTTCAACATTAAGCTCAAGAATTTTATTCATGTATTTTGAAATATCAACTACAATTCCATTTCCTACTACTTGTCCTGCAAGTGAAGTTCCAGCTGCTCTTGGAATTATTGGAATGTTGAATTGATTTGCAAAAGTGATGATAAGCTTTATATCATTTTTGTTTTTAGGAAGAACAACTGCTACTGGTTTTTCTCTATAGACTGAAGCATCAGTTGCATAAACAACTCTGGATAATTCATCAACAAGAATTTCTCCTTCAAAATTTTCTCTTAGCTTATTTAATTGCTCAACTCCATTTTGTTGCATCGTTTATCTCATGAATTATTAAACAAGTTTATCAATAATAGTTTTAAATTCATCATCATTAAAAGTTACTTGATTGAAAATATCGATAATCAATTCCCGGTTAACTTTTTTGAAATCTTCTTCACGTGGAAAAATTAAAACGCCACCCATATCAACTGCTGCTGGACTAATTAAAATCTGTTTTTCACCTTCTTCAAAAAAATATGTTGGGCGATGTTTTTTTCTTGGAAAGATGATCACTTTCCAAAAATTATAATAAGTGCAAATTATGTTCAGCATTGGTTCTTCTGATAAGTTTGAAGAAAGAGCATTTAAAACTCTTTCAAATTCATTTTTGAGTGGAACAATTTCATTCGATTCAATCGAAATAAAATTTCTTAAGCAACCAGTTACTGCAGTTGTTGTGAAATCATAAGTATCATTAATTGTATTTCCATATTTGTTTAGAATTTGATAAAACTCATTTTCAATTTTCATGAAGCCAGAATTTCCTGCTTGAAAGTGAAGATGATCCGGCGCAGATGCACCACATTTTGGTCCATTGTAAAAAAGTGTAAAATCTCTACCAAGCATCTCAGAAATTGTCAACATGCTTTCAAAACTATTTTTAATTGATTGTGGAATATGATGAATAGATGGAATTGTAAAATGCTTATCAAAAATTGGGAAAGGATTTACAAGCAATAAATATTCATCATCAACTTTTATTGCGCGTTGTTCCGATGGTAAATTTTGAACGCATAAAAAGCATGGTCTTTCTTTAATAGATTTATCATCAACTTTTGCAGATGAAGAAATTATTCTTCCCGGATTAAAATGAGCTTCGATTGAAAAATTATCAAACTCAAAAAATTTTTTTTGAACTGTGCTTAAACTTTCATAACCAGTTTTTGCAAGTGACCACGATTCAACTTGTTGAGTAAATAAAAGATCAGCTTTCTTTGACAATTTTAAATTATCATCGACTTCAAGCAATAAATTGTTTGAGAAATCAGATTGCATTTTTATTCTTCCTTATCCGTGCAAGCACTTCAATTGTTCTGATTCTATCTTTATATTCATTGTAAATATTTTGTTTGTCAATATCCAATGCAGCATCGGAATTTCCTTCCCATCTTCTACACAAATAAATTGGTTCATAAATTCTACCAATTTGATAATCACGAGAAATCATCAATCCAACTGCATAATCTTCTCCATAACTTACATTAGGAATTTTGTATTCGCGTAGAATTGGTGTATAAAAAGCTCGAGGTGCACCAAGTCCATTTATTCTTAGTGCATTATTTCTGCCATTATCTGGTGTCCATTCTTTGTGATCAACAATTCCAGGAGGAATTTCTTCCAACTTGAAATTTGTCATTCGATATGTTCCAACAACCATTGCACATTTTTCTTTGCGAAAGGTATCAACAACAATTTGAATTGTATTTTCATTAGCATAAATGTCATCACTATCAAGCTGAATTGCAAAGCGACCACAATTTTTATTTTGAATTGCTTCATTCCAGCAGCCACCAATTCCTAAATCTTTTCTTTCTGGAATTACATGAATTAATCTTTCATCTTTTGAAGCAATCTCTTTAATTTTTTCTGTTGTTCCATCAGTAGAATAATTATCAACTACAATGCAATTGAACTTGAAATTTGCCTTTTGAGAAAGAACAGAATTGATCGCATCAGCAATTGTACTCACACGATTTTTTACAGGAATAACAACAGTTGCTTCAAATTCAAACTCGTTATCTTTAAATTCAACTTTCTTAAAATTTGGTTCGAGATAAGCGTTAATTTTTTTCAAATGTGATGTTACAACTTTTTCCATTTCAATTTGAACATCACGATTTTTTGGATTGACATAATCAAATTGTTTAACACCACTTTTTCTTGTATCAGTTTCTATAGTTGTATATAAAAATTCAGGAATGCGGATGAATTCTGATTGTCTTGAAAGATGCAATCGTAATTCATACAATCCTGCAAACTTGTATTCTTCTTCAGATAAAAATGATTGACAATAATTTCTATTAATAAAAAGTAAACTTCCAAAATCAAAATCATCACGAAGACTACCTAATTGGTAATCATTTACAGGATGACGTACAATCGAGTTTTCGTTCACTGCTAAATAATTTGAATAAACCATTGCAACTTGTGTAGAATTAATCACATTATAAAAACGTTCGATTGCAAATTGTCCAAGTTCATAATGACTATCTTGAGTAAATAATAAAACATAGTTTGAATCATCAGATTTGAGTATCGAATCAATTGTTTTAGAGCTTGTTAAGTTTTCAACAGATAAAACTTCGCAGCCATTTGGAATTTCAATTTGTGAATTTTGAGTCAACAAAAATATTTTTTTAATCAGCTTATTATTTTTTAATTCTTTAAGAAGGTCAAAATTATATTGCGCCCCACTAAATGGTAAATACACACTTATCATAATAATTCTCCAAAATCAAAAAGGAAAAATGAAAGAGATAAACTTAGATAAAACTTACAACTGATAAAGCAAACAAAAATTCCCCTCTCAATTTTAATTAAGAGGGGAATCAAACAAACAACCAAACAAAAATTATTTCATTAACATCATTTTTTTAGAAATTTTATAATTGCCTACAGAAAGAGTATAAACATAAACACCGCTTGACAAATTCTTTGCATCAAAATCAACTTGATAAGAACCTGCACTCTTGAAATCATTTACCAAACTTGCAACTTCTTGTCCAAGTGTATTGAATACTTTTAATGTAACAAATCCTTCTTTAGGAATAGAGAATTTGATATTTGTAGTTGGGTTAAAAGGATTTGGATAATTTTGAGATAAATCATATCCAGTTGGAATTTCGTCAAGCTTTTCAACAGCAGAACCTGTAAAGGTTAACTTTTGAACCATTCCGACTGAGGTAGCAAATTGAGCAATATATGCTGTTTTACCATCATTACTAAATGCAAGTCCTCTTGGTCTTTCATCTGGTTTATTAGGATCAACAAAATTCCATTTTAAGCTATCAACAATTTGTTTCTTTACAACATCATAAGCATACCAGGTACCGATTGTGAATTTGCTTCCTGGATCTGGTTTATCATTGTTTGAACCACCAGAAATCCAGAGTTGGTTTGTATTTGGTCTCCATGCAAAAGATTCAGCATGAGCTCCTATCATTATTGAATCTTTCAAAGTAAATTGAGAAAATTCATCAGCACGATTGTAAACGTATACTCTACCTGTAGTATAACCTGCCCAATAAATAGTGTTTCCATCTTTTGAAACTTCAAAAGTTCTTGAAAATCCTGGAGCTTTTTCTATTGCTACACCTTTCAAATTAAAGTTTTGATCATACATTTCTACAGGTCTTTGTCCCTCGAAAACGGTTCCAATAAAAATTGTTCCGTCACCTGCTACTGCAGGTCCATTAGGCCCATTGGTGCTTGGTAATAAAACTTTTTTTAAGCCCTGTCCTGTTTTATAATCAATTAAATACATAGCTGGGAAACCAGTGCTTAAAATAATATTACCGTCAATATTGGTTCTCATTCCTCTTTGAGTAGTACTGTACATAGTATCACCCATAATATGCCAAATTGGAGAGAATGAAGCTTGTGAACCATCGGGATTGAAAACATAAGTAATATATACGCCTTTGCTAAGTTTTACGGAATCACCGTTGGCTTTAGCAAACTTTGTAACATTACCATATCTTCCAATCCAAATTTTACCTTCTTTATCAACTGCAATAGCATTATTGCATTGGGCTTTAAATAAAGGATCTTTATTGATATCAGGGAAAAACCCGTCGTTACGCCATTGCGCGTTAATGTATCCCGCAAGTGTTAAAAATACTGCAATTATTAATGTAACTTTCTTCATCATAACAGCTCTCCTTTTGTTTGTTGTTAGTAATTTATTTATTGAATAAAAGAATTATTGTCTTCCAAAATATGGTGCGCTTAATTTTTGCATATCAACTCTAACTATTGTGTTGTAAACTGTTACCGTTCCCGAAGAACTTGTTTCAACAACTTCGCGAGTGTAGAACAAGTTATTTTTTGTTCCCCACATTAAACTTTTAACTTCTGGAAGAATTAATCCAGGATAAAAACTTGATGCAGTGCCATTCTTCACCATTATAAATGCATCTTTTTGATTTGTACCAAGAATCATTTCTCCATCTTTAGAAAAAGCAATTCCACCAACATTCACTTTTCCTAATCCATATGCTTTACCAATGTCAAAGAATGTTTCTTTTGGTCCGAGTGAAGTGTTTGAGTTAATCTTGTAACGATAAATTGCTTCTTCAGTTGCTTTCTTTCCTGCAACATAAAGATAACCATCATAAACTCTAACAGCAGATGCAATATAATCGATATCAAAAGGAGTGGTTACTTTATCTGTAGTTACACTATATAAACTTGGTCCACTTCCTGCACACCAGATATTTTTATTTGCATCGAAATCTAATGCAACTATTGAAATACCTGTTGGGAAAGTAACAAAAGTAGTCGGTGCTTTTCCTTCTTCAACGGAGAAAATTGCTCTCAAATTTCTTGTTCCGTAAAGAACATTGTTCGGACCAAATTTCATATCAAAGAAAAATGATTCAGCTCCTTTTTGAGCCCAGTTAGAAATCTTTCCATCAGGAGTAATTTTTCTAATGCCTGCATCTTTAAGATAGACATAAACATTTTCATTATTATCAACTGTAACTGTTATTGGATTTTCAACTGCTTTAACAAAAGCATAATAAACTCCGACAGCTTCAAGCAAGCTATATTTAACAACATTACTGAAATTCTCAACACCTTGAACTGCGATCTTTAAATCGAGATCATTTTTTACAAGTGCTGGAGCTTTTACAATTAATTGAGTTGCACTTGCCTGCAAAACTGTTGCTTTGACGGTTCCGAAGTAAACAAAATTATCATCTTTGTTTGTTGAAAAATTTGAACCGTTGATGACAACTTCTGTAACTCCAGCTAAAGCTTGTTTATCTGGAATTACACTTGTAATTACAGGAGTTGCACCTTTATCTAATTGCTGATATAAGCTTGGTGCGGGTTCGTCATTACAACTAACAAATGAAATTGCCAATGAAATGACAAGTGCTATTAAAATATGTTTTTGATTTTTCATATTTGATACCAATAAATTTTTTTCAAATAATCATTCAATTAAAATGCAAAATTAAAAGTGAATCTATGAACTGTATTAAAAACTCCAAAAGGTTGATAAGCATAATCAATTCCTAAATTTATTCCTGATAAATTTCTTTTAACACCAAAACCAGCTGTAAAATGATGCTCGTCAGATGGAGAAACAAATCCAGCACGAAGAGAAAAAGTATTCATAAAAGTATATTCAGCGCCGGCATAAATTTGTTCGCTATAATCGCGTGGATGAGCCGCATCAACTGAAACTAACAATGAATGCATGCTTTTATCAACATTAAACAAATCCATTGCATCCATTGAAAATCCAATTCTAAATGTTAATGGTAATTGGAATGTTTCTTTTTTGTACTTCAATTCTGTAGAAAAGTTTTTAATACTCATTCCAAAGTTTAAGCTTTTAAATCCTGTTCTATAAAGAACACCAAAATCAAAAGCTACTGCACCAAGTTTATTATTTTCACTTATATAAGTTCCTGTGCTGTCAATATCAATTACACTTCCGCCTAAATCTTGTTTTGCATATTTAACACTACCACCGACAGAAAATTTATCCGATAAAGCACGGGCATAACTAATTCCAAATGCATAAGCTTTAGGAGAAAAAGTTCCAACATCAACATAACCTTGTTGGTTGTTTGCAACAATAGTTCCTAAAAAATCACCATAATCTACTGACATGAAAGTGAAACCAAAGACACCATAATTACCTTCAAAAGGAGCAAAAGCAATAGCAGCGTGAAGATAATTAATATCTGCAATCCAACTAACATTACCAAAAGAGACAGATGAAAAATCCTTGAGCGATGCTAATGTTGATGGATTATAAAACATAGCAGATGCAGATGAAATATCAACAGCAGTTGATGCTTCAGACATTCCAGTCATTCTGGCATCTGTGGATACACTTAAGAACTTCATACCTGTTTGAGCAAGTTTTTTATCTTGTGCTTGCAAAGTATGAGCAAGTAATCCAATAATTAACGCGAAAGCAATTGTATATCTTTTCATTTATTTACCCAAAATTTTTTATCTGATAATTACAAATTTTGCTATATGATTTTCACCGGTTTTCTTATCGGTAATCACAGCAATGTAAACACCGCTAACAATTATTTGGCTTGAAGATGTAACTTGATACCAATACTCATCACCGCTACCATTTGTATGTTCAATGGTTTTTATCAATTCACCAAGTTCAGTATAAATTCTAATTGTACATTCACCCGGAATATTATAGAAAGCAATTTTATCTTCATCGATTGTTCCCGGGAATCGAACTGTTCCTTTTGCAGAATAGTTAAATGGATTAGGAACAATTCTAATATCTGTTAATTTTTCTCCTGCTGCTCTTTGAAGATTTGCTGGATCATAAGTTTGAGTATAATATCTACTGCTTTCAAGTTTTGTTGCTGGAGTTCCTGGTCCCGCTGGTGTTGGAGCTCCAACTGCAGTTATGTAATAATAATAATTGAATCCACGAACAACTTCACGGTCGTCATAATTTCTTGCAGAAGCAGGCAACTCTTTGATCATAGTATAGTTGCTATCAACTTCACCTAATGCACGATAAATTCTAAATGCAGTTGGTGGATTTGGATCTGTTGCATCAACATCCCATTTTAATGAAATTCTGTCACCACCGGAGTTGACTTCAAAAGTTGTTGGTGGAAGTGGCGGTTGTGGAATTTTCCAACCTGAATTAAAATTCTCTGTTGCACGTTTGAAAGTTAACATCAAAGAATCTTTTCCAGTAAGTACAATTTTATTTTTATCAGTTGCAGAGATTAAACCTTTTTTATATTTCTTACCAATATCTACTTGCAGATTTCTATTAATGCCATTAGCTGCTTCAGCAATTACAATTTTTATACTTTGACCTGGAGCTAAAGTATAAGGTCCATAACCATTATTGAAAGAAATACCACCGGAAGCATTTCCAATATTTGGTGCATTCTTTTGATTTGCAAAATCACCACTTGGTTCAACAGCATCAGCGTGTCGTGGCGAACGATGACCAAAAGCCATCAATGCATATTCCTGAGTCATTCTATCAATATTATAAGCATTTGCACCGGCTAATAACATTGGATGATCTGAATTGACATAATCCGTTGTTCTTGGTTGTGAAGGATCATCAACTTTTTCAGTTGCTGATTTATCTGCATACAAAGTAACAGTTCCAATAAATTGAGTAGCCCCTAATCTTCCAACTGTATCAGCTTTGTTGTTATAAATTGCTGCGTTTGCATTTAAAGACCAAATTGGTCCACCAATATTATCATAAGGAACATCTTTTCCTGGATAGTAACCATGCCAAGAAAATTGTGCTCTGAATTTTTCATTTGCAGGATCAGGTTTAACACCATCACCGCGAGCATCATTCATTGTGTTGATTCCCCAACCAGTTGGATTTCCAATTACATATCTTGACGATGCATTGATTGCATTTCTGTAAGTAAACCAGAAATAAACATCTTTCAATGTTGTGTTTGGTAATTCAATTTCTGGATCAGCATCAGTGTTTCCTGTATTTGTAAAAGTGTATTCATAAACAATATAATTATCATGATACTGTTGAGAGAATTGGAAAATTTTTCTTGTCATTGTAATACCAAGTTGAGTATTTACAACATTTTCAATCAAGCGATCGTAAGGAAGAGTTTTATCAACTTTATCAATCTCAACATTTTTTTGGAATGAAAGATTTCCATCAACAAAAACATTTGTCGGAGGAAACTTAGAGATCAATTGTAATTTTACTGGATAGGCAGCATAAAATTGAGGATTACGAGGACCGATAGTAACTACTTTGAAAGGATAATAAGTTCCTTTCTCATCGGTGAAATCTTTTGCACCAATCCACATTCCTCTTGCAGCTTGCATATCCTGATAATTATAAATTGCAGGCCATTGCATTCCATATTGTTGTCTTACTACTGGTCCACCTTCTTCTAATTCAGAACCAATTTCAGAATACCAGCTATGAAGAGAACCAGCATTCATCCAAACATTTTTGAATTGTGCAAAGTTTGTAAATTGAATTCCGAGAGAAATAATTATCAGTAAAGCTAAATTATTTTTAATGCTATATAAAACTGATTTCATTATTGCCTCAAACTTTTAGTTAATATCGAAATTGAATTTGATACCCCAGAAAATATTCCTTGGATTTAAGAATCCGGTATATTCTAAATTTGGCATATCAATGTAAGCTTTATTATCCATCACTTCTTGAATTTTTGAATCTGCAACTTTATTCCATGTTGATCCATTCCATTGATAATAACCATTTGAACTTTCATCAAAATAAAATGCGCGTGTATTTGGTTTAGTAACTGAACTCAACGTTTTTGCATATTCTAATGGTTGATATTCAACACCTGGTTTTCTAATATCACCCGGTTTATCGTTACCAGCAAAGAAACTATAATTACTTGCAAACTCTCTATATTTTTCCGGCAGGTGAAGTGATTTCATGTAATAATCATAATCATTAAGATCAACAAAGCCAGCTTTGTAATCAAGTTGTTTTAAGTTGAACAAATTATAAATATCTGCAAACAATTCAATATTCAATCTGCCAAAGTTGATTGATTTTGTAATTCTGAAATCAAAGCTATAAGTATCTTTCCATTGAATATTATTTTCGTAGCCAGGTTTAACGCCGCCAGGACCTGTCCATGAGAAATAAACTCCAGCACGCCAAGCTGCTAAAAGATTCATTCTTAAATCTGAAAGAGGTTTGACACCAAATACTTCCGGTCCCCAATCAAGTGGCGTAAAGAAATCAATATTAGCTCTTGCGTAAGGTCTTGGAATTGGTTTGTTCTGTTCAAAGAAAGATTTGTTTCTCAAATTTTCTCTTTGTATTGCAGGATTTTCTGAATTGCTACCTAATCCAAAATTACCACTTGTAGAAACTTGATAAGTGTAATTTACAAATCCACGAACCCATTCACCTCTGTTTTTCGTTAATGTAATTTCAAATCCACGAATATCTTCATAGTTCTTTGGTTCAGGTACTGAATAATTAACTGAGTTATCTCTGCTTACATAAGTTACAAGTCTTGTTTGATTAGAAACATCTTTATAGTAACCGGCTATTCTTAAAAGATATTCATCAAACAAATTATGTTCATAACCTAATTCATAAGCAATTGTTCTTGGTAAAGGATTATTTGGATTAGCCAAACGAGTTACAGCTTGAGTAACCGAACTTCTTCTAATCAAATAAAGATTTTCCGGATATGGCATTGAAATAAAATGACCATAGTTAAAGAATAATTTGCTATCAACTGAGATTGGAAATGCAATTCCTAATCTTGGAGATACATTTACAATTTTCTTTGTTGGTTCTTTTGCTAATATTGTATCAATGCCAAGAGATTGAGCACCAGAAAGTGCTTTATCGTAAGGGCTTCTTAAAACATACCAATCACCATTTGCATCACTATAATCAATACGAACACCTGCATTAGCAATCATGCCTTCAAATTCTAATTTATCTTGAATGTAAAATGCACCTCTAATTGGGAATGTATGCCATTTAGATTGACTATTGCTGCTTGGAAGAGCTGGTTCAATCAAAGCATAATTAACTGCGTTATCTGTGTAAACTAATTCAATACCAGCTTTCAAATTATTATATCTATCTAACTGACTAATAAAATCAATTTTACCTGACCATGTATTTACTCTACTGCTATCACGTGAGTTACTGAAACCTAATCCCATATTCATTGAAGAACCAATACCAGCACTTGTTCCACTGTAATAACCAAATGGAGCTTCATCATAAAGAACACCACCAAAGTCATAAATTTTTGCAGTGTTTCTATATCTACCGGGATTTGTGCTATATTTAGTTCCGAACTCGCTGATTGTAACATCATAATAAGTTGTAGAATTTAATACATGTGTAAATTTTAATCCGAAGCCGGAAAGATTTTTAGAAGTTGGTGCCCAATAATCAGTTGCATAAACTCTTGCATCAAGATAACTTGCACCAGAGCGTGTATCTAATTGACTGGCAATTTCGTCTGCGGTTCTAAAAATTCCAGGACCACCACTTCTTGAACTTGTTGTTCCCCATTGTTTACCGAGTAAACCATCAAGAGAAAGTTTCATTCCTTCGCCGATGTTTGAAGTCAACTTTATTGAATAGTTATAATCTCGATAAGCATCTGTTGAAAGAGGAATATAGTAAGCATTTTGTGTTGAACGATATGAAGTAATAAAAGTCATATCACCAAGTTCTTTGCTAACAACTGGAATTGGTCCACTAAAACTTAAATCCGCATCATAATCAGGAATTGCAGGATCAGTTTGTTTTCTATGTTGCCATAAGAATAATCTTTTTGCTGCTTCTGGAGTTAAATCATTTGTCGGGTCATTATCAGAAAGCAATTGTTGAGAAACTGTATTCCAACCACGGAAAGGTTGATATTGTCTTTTGGTATATTCATCCCAATTACCATTATCAGTTCCTGTCCAAGCAACAGCATCATCAATGTAAGGTCTAATCCAGTAAGAGTTAGGAGAATTGGCAGGATCTCCAAAATGCTTTCTTGCAGCTGGAGAATATCTTCCTAAGAATGAAACAGAATATTTTTGTTTATCACCTTCTTTGGTAACCACGTTTACTAAACCAGAACGAATATTACCAAACTCTGCATTAAATCCACCAGTTTGCACTTGAATTTCTTTAACTGATGTAAAACTAATTCCGGTGTAAGGAGTATTATCTCTTTCATCACGAAGAGTCATACCATTGACAACAAATGCTGTTTGATCAACTCCACCACCACGAATTATTGGTCCAGTGGAAGTAGCAAGAATACCCGCCTGAAGATTAATTACACTTTGAACACTTGCAACAGGCAAGTTTTGAATTTCTTCGACATTCAAGTTCACACGACTTGAAGAAACATCTTTTTGAACTATTGGTTGCTGAGCAACAACAATAACTTCACCGGCAAGTATTGCTTCTTCGGATAAAGTTATGTTTAAATTTGTCGTCTGGTCAATGTTAACTCTAACATTTGTAATTGTCGCTGAAGTATATCCAACATAAGAAGCTTTAACAGTGTAAGTTCCCGGTTGAACATTCAAAATAACATAGTAACCATCAACATTTGTTGAAGCGCCCATGTTTGTTCCAACCAGCATAACGCTTACACCAACTAAAGGCTCTTTTGTTTTGGAATCGACAACTAAACCAGAGATTTTTCCTGTTGTTGCAGCATTAATTTGTGAAGCAATAAACAAGGCAAGAATTGAGAGAAGTAAAATTTTCCTCATATTCAAAATCTCCTAATTTTCAGAATTAGTTTTTTTTATAAAGTATATGCAGAATGATTTTATCTTGCAACAAAATAAGGATTTACTTTAATAAAATCATCTTCTTTGTTTGAACAAAAACATTACTGCTATTTGATAAATCTACTGCTTTTAATGTATAGAAATAAATACCGCTTGATAATTGATAATTGTCAATTGAAAATTGATAATTATAAGTTCCGGGCTTTTGATATTCGTTAACAAGCGTTGCAACTTCTCTTCCGAGCATATCATAAATTTTTAATGTTACGTGTACCTCATCCCTCGACAGGCTCGGGGTAATATCTGCATTGTCATGCTGAGCTTGTCGAACCATGACTGCTGGAATCGAATAACTGATTGTTGTTTCCGGATTAAAAGGATTTGGATAATTCTGGCTCAATTCAAATTTAGTTGGAATTTCATTTTCACCTTCAACAGAAGTTCCCGTTTGAGTTTTGAATTTGAATGGCTCAGCTAATTGACTAATTCCATATTGATTTAACGCATGCACTGACCAAGTATAAATTATATTCTCTTTAAGATTTTTCTTTATTGTAAATGATGTGTCATAGATGGTTGTATCGATAATTGTAATAGATGGAACAATTGATAATCCTTCAGCTAATTTTATTCTGTATTGTGTAGCAGCTTTAGATTTATTCCAAATTAATGTCGGTGTTAAACTAATATTTGTTGTTTTATCTAAAGGTGAAAGTAAAATTGGTGGATTTGGAAATCCTGTGGTAAAACTTCTTACATCAGAATAAACACTTTCTCCTGCTAAATTGGAAGCAGTGATTCGCCAGTAATATTTAGTTAATCCTTTCAATCCTGTAACTATTTTGAAAGTATCAACAATATTATTTTGGTCGAACACAATGATTGTAAAATTTGCGTCTTCGGCAATTTGTAATTTATTGAAACTTGAGTGGGGCGTATTTTCCCAAACAAATTTTATTGTATCTCTTTGATTGATAGCTAAATCTGCTGGTAAAATCTGCAAAGGTTTATTTGGTGGAGTAACATTAACTGCTATAACTGAACTATTTATACTTTCATTATAATTTCTATCTAAAGATGTAACTGCAAAGTATAATGTTGATGAAATATTCTCTGCAGGTTTTAATGTAGCATATGTAGTTCCAACAATATTGTATAAGTTTTCGGATTTTTCAAAATCACTTGATTGAGGAGACTGACTATTCAATTTATAAACTGCATACATGAAAGCTTTATCACCATCACTTGCAGGATTTGGTTCATCCCAAATTAATCCATCACCACGAGAATTTGCTAATTTATTCCATCTTAAATTTAATGGTTGATTTGGTTTAATTTTATCTTTCCAATTCATTGAAGGAATTATTGCAGGATTCTTGAAATAGGAATTTTTTAATGAGTCCGCAAATTTTAAAGTATTGTTTGGAATATGTTTAGCACTGAATAAAACTATTCCACTTGTTTTTGGATTTGATCTATTAGCTTTTAATTGATTTGGCAATTCTGCATTTGTGTAACTTCCAAAAATATTTCCTGTGTAAAAATGTTTCCCATAAAAAGTTGTTGAATCTGCCCACCAAGGCATTAATTTCAAATAATCCTGACTACCGCCAATGCTCCAATAAAGTTGTGGAATTAGATAATCAACAGTACCTTGTTTTAACCAAGCTAATGGATCAGCATAAATTGCACTGTAAGCATCCATTCCTGTAATTCCAGATGGAACACCGTTTTTCCAAATTCCGAAAGGACTAATTCCAAATTTTACAAATGGTTTTACTTTATGAATTGAATCGCTAATAGCTTTCATTAAAATATTAACGTTATCTCTTCTCCAATCATCTTTATTTTTAAAACCGCGAGGATCATTTGCAAAATCTTTATCATCTAAAGCATTGTTTGCTGCATTTGCGGTCATATTATCTGGCGGATAAGGATAAAAATAATCATCGAAGTGAATTCCATCAATATTATATCTATTAACAATATCCATCACAATTTGAAGATTATAACTTCTAACATTTGGATTTCCAGGATTTAATATCCACAGATTTCCAAATTTCATAATCCAATCGGGATGAGTATTAGAGACATGAGAAGCTGCTCTATCATAAACTGTTGCTTGTCTTGCGCGATAAGGATTTAACCAAGCATGAAGCTCAAGCCCTCTTTTATGAGCTTCAACAATTGCGAATTCTAAAGGATCAAAATTATCGGCTGGGGCTTTTCCCTGAACACCAGTTAACCAATATGACCAAGGTTCATAGTTTGATTTATAAAGTGCATCACATTCAGGACGAACTTGAAAGAACACTGAATTAATATTTGCAGCTTTCAGTGCATCAAGTAAATCTGTTAAACTTTTTTTGAGTTCATCAACTGATTGACCTCTGGAAGTTGGCCAATCAATATTTGTAACACTTGCAATCCAAGCAGCTCTAAATTCTCTTTTAGGATTTGAAGTTTGCGCTGAACTATTTATGTAACTTGTTAGTAAAAAGAATAAAATTAGTAAAAAAGTTTTCTTCATTTATGATCCTTTTTCGTTTAGGCAACTTCTTTAGGATTTGCACTAAAAAATTCCTAACTAATAATTTTTTTCAACTACACTTTTAGGTGGTTTTATATTAACAAAAAAAATCTTGCAGGCAGAGATTCCCAAAAATAGCTTCTCACAAAATTTTCAATGAATGCAAAGTAATAATACAATCCTTACCATTTTGATAAAATTCTCAACTTTTGTCCTTTGCTTACGGCTTCTGCACGGCTATGAACATGAAGTTTTTCATAAATACTTCTAATATGATATTTCACACCATCGACAGAAAGGAATATTTCATCTGCAATTTTTTTATAAGATTTACCTTCAGCAAGAAGATTTAAAATTGTTATTTCTTTTTCTGATAAATTATCATCTTCATGAACAGGTTTGAATTTGTGAAATGATTTTAAAACTCTACGAGCAATTTGTGGAGTCATCGGTGAGCCACCACGAATAGCTAATCTAATAGCTTCAACTAATTCTTCTGGAGAAACAGATTTGTGTAAATAACCAATTGCACCTGCTTGAAGTGAACCAAAAATACTTTTATCATCATCTTGAATTGAAATCATGATGATTAATGCTTTGGGATTTATATTTGAAAGTAACTCTGCACCTTTAATTCCACTCATTCCTTTCAAACCAATATCTAACAAAATAACATTACACTTTTTTACTAAGTTAGAATCGATTGCTTCTTCACATGAACTGAATGCGCCAACAACTACAAAATCTTCAATTGAAGAAAGTGTGGTTTCCCAAGCAGTGCGGGCAAATACATTATCTTCTATTAATATTATTTCTACCATAATTTTTTTTGTTAAAAATGATACATTAAAAATAACTGAGCACTACCTACAAAGGTGATTTTTAAATTCTGAAAGAGAAAAACCATTTTGTTCCTTTTCCAATTCCAGTTTCCAATTTATAAATTGATTTCAATGCTTGTGCTCGTTCACGAATATTTACTAATCCATTGCTATAAGTTTTTTGTTTTTCATCAAATCCAATTCCATCATCTTGAATTGTTAATTCCAAATTATTTCCATTAAATGAAAATTTAATCATTACATTTTTACTTTGTGAATGTTTAACAATATTAGTGATTGTTTCTTTACAAATTAGCCATAAGTTTTGTCTTGTTTCCATCGAAATTGATTTATTGACAATTTCAGTTGGTAATTCAATTTTGTAATTAATTTCTTTTGAATCGAGCAAATCCGAAGCATATCGATGAAACTTTATAAAAAATTTATCAAGTCCATCTTCTTCAGGATTAACAGTCCAAATTAAATCTTTAATTTTTTCCTGTGCGTCGGATGAGCTTTCAAGAATTAAATTCAGATATTTGTTTGTGTTTTCACAATTATTGTTTTGGATTTCTTTTTCAATCGCACGAACAAAATATTGAATACTTGAAAGAGTTCCACCAACTTCATCATGTAAATTGCGAGCAATTTTAGAACGAGTTCTTTCGATATCAATTAATTTGTTTAATCTAACTTCATAAAAAGCAAAGACCAAAAGCAAAAGAGCAATAAACATTAAAGAACGAAACCACCATGTTTCCCAATAAGGTGGTGTGATTATTATTGTTAAAATTCTTTCATCGCTCCAAAGCCCATCGTTATTAGAAGCTTTTATTCGTAAAACATACTTGTCAGCTTCAAGATTGGAAAATTTTGCAATGCGGTTATTTGCATCCACAAAAACCCATTTATCTAAAAAGCCTTCTAATTTATATGCATATTTATTTTTTGAAGGAATTGCATAATGAAGTGCAGAAAACTCGATGCCAATAATTTTATCTTTATATGATAATGTAATTTCATTGAGTTCATTTAATTGTTTCGATAATGGTGAGTCTTCTCCAACTTTCACTTCTTCATCGAGAATTGTTAATCTTGTTAAAGCAACTTTTGGTTTGAAAGGATTTTCATATAATTCATTTGGATAAAAAGAAATCAATCCGTTAGCAAATCCAAAGAAAATTTTTCCATCTTTATTTTTCATTGAAATGTTTCCATTCAATTCCAATCCGGGCAAACCATCACTTGAATTGAAATTTTTAAATATTTTTTTCTTTGGATCAAATTTAGAAATCCCATCATTAGTTCTAAGCCACAAATTTCCATCATTATCTTCTTGAATACTATAAATTGCATTATCACCCAATCCTTTTGATGTGGTGAATTGTTCGAAGTTATTTTTTTCTCTGTTATATTTATTCAAACCTTGATAAGTCCCAATCCACAAGTCGCCGGCTTTTGATTCGAAAATTGTGTAAACTCTATCATTTGAAATAGAAGTTGAATCGTTATAAATAAGTCGGTAATGAATGAATGATTCATCTTTTTCGTTGAAAAGATCTAAACCACCAAAAGTACCGACCCAGATTTTACCGAATCGATCTTGCAGCACACAACTTACACGAGAATCACCTAATGTTTTTATATCAGCTTCATTGTGAATATATTTTTTAAAGATGTTTTTTTGCGGATCATAAAAGTTTAGTCCGCCAACCATAGTTCCTGCCCAGAATCTATTTTGCTTATCAATGTAAAACCATCTAACGTAATTATTTCCTTGAGTTGATGAACCATCATCAAAATATTGAACATTATTAAATTCATTTTTGCCGGCTTCGTAATAATGAATTCCGTTATAACTTCCAACCCACAAATAATTTTTTTCATCGAGATAAAAATTGATTGAATGATTAGTTGAAAATCCATTTTTCGTTTCAACGTTTCCCCAAAATTTAATACTACGATTCTGACTTTTAGTAATTACATTTTTGCCTGGACCAGCCCAAATTATTTTTTGTGAAATAAATTTTGAAGGAAGTAGATTTTGATTATCAAGTTGTGATTTATAGTCTTCATTAAAATAAATTAGATTAAATTTTTTTCGCATTGAATCAAATTTGTTTGCACCAACAATTGTCCCAATCCAAATTACGCCGGTTCTATCTTTAAAAATCGAGCGAATCTTATTATCATTAATCGTCTGTGGATTATTTGGATTTGAATACAAATCAACTTTCGAGTAATCTTTTTTATAGAATCTGAACAAACCATTATACGTTCCAACCCAAATTGATTCTTCATCTTCAAAAATTTTACGAACGTTTAAGTTATCCGGCACAATTGGAAATTTAGGATTGTTTTTTATGTTATAAAATTTTTTGCTTTTTCTATCAAACAGATTTACACCATTTCCAAAAGTTGCAACCCAAAAATTTCCTTTGTCATCTTCAAGAAAATCCATAACCTGATTATGACTTAAACTAAATTTATTTTTTTCGTCATTATGAAAATGAATAAACTTATTATTTTTTTCATCGAACAAATTCATGCCGGCATCATAAGTTCCAATCCACAAGTTGTGGAATTTATCTTCATAAATTGCACTTACCATATTACTGCTAATTGAAATTTCATCATCAGCATGAACAAAGCGTTTGAAAGTTTCTTTTTGTGGATCAAAAAGATTTAATCCACCGCCTAAAGTTGAAACCCAAATCCTGTTTTTTGAATCACGGTAAACTTTGAAAACATTATTATTGCTCAATGAATTTTGATTTTGAGGATCAAACATGAAACGTTTGAACTTTCCAGTTTTGCTATTGAATTTATTTAATCCGCCACCAAGAGTTCCAACCCAAATAATTCCATTCTTATCAAGCAGCAAACTAAAAACATGATTATAACTCAAACTTGTAGGATCATTAATTTGATTTTTATAATAAACAAATGAATATCCATCATATCTGCACAATCCATTTTCTGTTGCCATCCAAATAAATCCGACACTATCTTGAACAATGTCATTTACATTTCCAGGAATTAATCCTTCCTCTTTTCCAATTCTATCAAAAGGAATTTTCATGTGTTGTGCAAAAAGAATAATAGGAAGAATGATTAGTATAAATGTTTGTAAAATTTTAATTCGCATTCCTAAAAAGTATTTTTATTGAAAAATTTTTTTACTCGGGAATTAATATACATATCTTTTTAATTTGTTTGATAGAGTAAAAATAACATTGGGTAAATGGTGATCTTTCATTTGTAATATTAAAACCACCCGAAAATGTAGTTGCAATTTTTTAGTCTTATTTATCTTCATCAACATCAGATTCAATAATTTCAAAAAAATCTTTCGAGTTCATAAATGAATCTTAAAAAATTATTTACTCTATTGTCGTTTACAATTTTAATGACTTCTTGTTCTTCAGTTCAAACAAAAGATGAAACAAAAACTGAAGAGATCAAAGATAATCCAAAAGTAATGAGGGAATTTCGCGCTGCTTGGGTTGCAACAGTTGCAAACATTAATTGGCCAAGTAAAAGAAATTTATCTACAGATGAACAAAAAAAAGAAGCAATTTTCATATTAGATAAGTTAAAAGAAAATAATTTTAATGCTGTTATTTTTCAAGCTCGTCCTCAATGCGATGCACTTTATAAAAGTGATTTAGAACCTTGGTCTTATTATTTAACTGGTCAACAAGGGAAAGCTCCTGAACCATTTTATGATCCATTACAATTCTGGATTGAAGAAGCTCATAAACGTGGACTTGAATTTCATGTTTGGTTAAATCCTTATCGAGCACATCATACTTCTGGCGGAGAAGTTTCTGAATTTTCTATTGTTAAAAAACATCCTGATTGGGTAGTGAAATTAAAAAATGGTTATTATTGGTTAGACCCGGCAAAAAAAGAAGTGCAAGAACATTCGTTTAATGTTGTAATGGATATTGCAAAACGATATGATGTTGATGGAATTCATTTCGATGATTATTTCTATCCCTATCCTTCATACAATAATGGTGAAGATTTTCCCGATGACAACTCGTGGAATAACTATAAAAAAAATGGTGGAAAATTATCTCGTGAAGATTGGCGAAGAGAAAACATCAACAATTTTATAGAAAAAGTTTATACTGGAATTAAAAAAGTGAAACCTTCTGTAAAATTTGGATTAAGTCCTTTCGGAATTTGGAGACCAAATTTTCCCGAAGCTGTTGATGGCTTCGATCAATATGATCAATTGTATGCAGATGCAAAACTTTGGTTAAATAAAGGATGGATTGATTATTTCTCTCCTCAACTTTATTGGAAGATTAGCACACTTCAACAAAGTTTTCCAATCTTACTTGGTTGGTGGGAAAAGGAAAATTTACTCAATAGACATTTATGGCCAGGAATTAGTATTGATAGACCAAATAATGAAATCAATAATCTCGAAGTGATTAATCAAATTTTAACAGTGCGTGGAATGCTTCCAAACTCTGCAGGAAATATTTTTTGGAGCGTTGGACCAATTTTAAAAAATCCAGAGCTCGACAGTGCATTAGTAAATGGAGTTTATAAAAATGAAGCTTTAGTGCCAGTCACTTCTTGGTTTCCAAAATCTGAATTATCAATTCCTAAAATCAATGTTGTAAAAGATGAAATGAAAGTAAATGTAAATTGGTCAACCGATGATCAATCAAAAGTGTTTAGATGGATTTTATATTTCAAGTATGAAGATAAATGGGATTATAAAATTTTTACAAGTGATATTCATAGTTATGAATTGCCGTTGATTTCTTCTTATAAACTTTACTCAAAAGATGGAGAAGAAGTAACAAAGAACTTAAAATTGGTCAAAATTGGTATTTCTTATGCCGATAGAATCAGTAACGAAAGTAAAATTGTTTTCTATGAAATAAAATAAAGTTTGTTATTTTCAGTCAGTTTAAAAGTGAGATTATTAATGAAAAAAATTTTTGTGTTTGTTTTCTTCTTTTTGAACGCAACATTTTATTTAGCTCAAGACTTTTATAAAGATAAATTAGTTCTTCTTAATATTAATCAACTTGAAGTAAAAGAGAGCAAAGCAAAGATTGATTCTTTACGTTCACAGAATTATGATGCTATAATTTTAAGTTCGGAATTTTCTGAAGAATTAATGAATCATTCATTCACAAGTTCCGCTCTTTTGAAACTGCTTCAAAACAATTCTGATTTCATAGAAAAGAATAAACTTCGCTCAATAATTGAAATTGATTTTACACCATTGAAAAATTTTAACGCCGAAAAATTATTGACATTAAAAAAGAACATAAAAACATTTACAGAGCAAGTCGTTTTCAGCGGTTTTTTGTTTTCCAATATTAATTTTGCGGATGAAGAACAATTCAATCTTTTTGAAAACATAGTTGTTGAAGCTGCATTAGTAAAACCATATTTGTTAACTTCAGTCAACGAGAAATCTTTTTCTCTCAATCAAAATTTTGTTTCAAAGTTGATTGAAAATGGAATAGTTGATTTTGTAATTCAAAAAGAAAATGAAGTTGCGATTCTCAGAAATTCATTCATCCAAGCTGATGGGAAAATTCTTTCTACTTATTTAAAAAGAATTTCACCAGAACATTTTGTAAAACTTAATCTTGAAAAATTAATCGACAATGAAAATTCTATTTTTACACTCGCAAAAGACAAGCATTCAAAGAAAATTGATTCATCTAAAAAAGTTAATTTCATTTTAACTGGAAAAACTGACACAATAAAATTTCTTTTAAATGAAAAAAGTTTTTCGCTTGCAACAAACTTTTGGGTCATTCCTTTTAATTATTTAATAGAAAAAGATGGCTCTCAATCTCGTTATGAAAATTGGATTGAATTCAGAAGACCATTTGATAAAAAAACTTTTAACGACACATACAACCTTTTGTGCAGAACTCAATTTCCTGCTGAAGTAAAAATAAATGGTGAGCAAGTTAAAATTTACAAAACAGGTGTCTTCTTCAAAAAAATTAATTTGAATGTTGGCTTGAATAAATTAACTGCCGAAGCAAAAGACAAAAATGGGAATGTTGTTATTTATGAAGATCAAGTTTTATATCAATGGAAAAATGAATCTGAGAATAAATTTCAACTTGCAGTTGATGAAGAATCGATCCAACCGAATGAAAATTTAACTTTGTTGAATAAAGATTTTCTTACAATATCTTTTAATGGCACGAAAGGACAAACTGCAAGTGTGGAATTTTCACCTTCAAATTTATCATTCGATTGCCTGAGAAAAGATTTTACTAATTACAGCCATTATGAAATACAAATTCCTCTTTCTAAATTTTCTTTGAATGAAAAACAAAACATCAGACTGATATTAAAATCGTCGGAAAGTAAAATTGAAAAACAACTAAAAAATACAATTGAAGTAAAATCCATCGAAGATTTTCCTTTGTTAATTACAAATCAGGATTATTCAATTTTAAGTTACACATTAGCACCAATAAGATTAGGTGCACCTTTAAGAAATGAATTACCAAAAGATGTAATTCTTAAATCGAATGGAATTTTTGGAAATAACTATCGCATTCAACTGAGCGAAACTGAAGAAGGTTATATCAGCAAAGAATTTGTGAATGAACTTCCGAAAGGAAATGCACAACCAACATTTTACATAAATCCAATTTCAGCATTTCCAGATCAAAATTGCGATGTAGTTCGAATTCCATATTTAGAAAATGTTCCATTCGATATTTATCCCGATCCATATCAAAAAAGAATAACAATAAATTTGTATGGTGTAAAAACAAGCAGCACTTGGATAATTCACAAACCAAATCTTCGTTACGTTGAAGAAGTAACTTGGCAGCAAACATCAAAAGAGACATATAAAATTTATGTCAACTTAAACACAAACAAAATCTGGGGCTACGAATTAAAAAAGAATGGAAAAGAATTATTACTCAAAATAAAATATCCACCAGTCTATAATTTGAAGAGCAAACTTCCACTCAAAGGAATAAAAATCTCTATTGAAGCAGGACATGGCGGAAGTAATACTGGTGCAATTGGATTATCAGGATTAAAAGAAAAGGAAATCAATTTAGCATTAAGCAAAAAACTTGAAGCATTATTCAAAAAAAATGGTGCAGAAGTTTTTATGGTTCGAGATACAGACAAAGACATGACATTACTTGAAAAACGAACACTTGCAATCAATTCAAACGCAAATATTCATTTCAGTATTCATGCAAATTCAAGCGGACCTGAAAATGAATTTTTAGGTACAAATGGAACTTGCACATTTTGTAACAATCCTTTTTGGGCACCATTTGCAGAAAAAGTTTTTTATAAATTACTTGAGTTAAATTTAGCTCCATTTGGTTCTGTTGGTTCTTTTAATTATCGTGTAATAAGAATAAATGAAATGCCTTCAATTTTGGTCGAGCAAGCATTCATGTCTCACGCTGAAGATGAAGAAAAATTAGCTGATGAAAATTTCAGAGATAAAATGGCAAAGAAAATTTTTGAGGGATTGATCGAATATTTAAAGTTCATGCAAAATTGAAAATCATCTTAAAATAAATTTGGAAAGAAGTGGATAAAAAATATTTAATTGGAATGGATGGTGGTGGTACTAAAACTAAGTGTGTTGTTACAGATTTAGATTTCAACAAACTTTTTGAATGTCAAGGCGGACCATCAAATTTTCTTTTGATTGGAACAGAAAAAGTTTCACAAACTATTTTTTCATTAATTGAAGAATCAGTTAATGCATTAAAAATTTCTTTTGATGAAATTGCTTCTATATTCATTGGTACAACTGGTGCAGGAAGAGTTGATGATGCATTAAAATTAAAAAATGATTTTTTATTATTTGCAAAATCAAAAGGATACGAATTCAATTTTAATGTTGATAGCGATGCACGAATTGCATTGGAAGGTGCATTTTCGGGAAAGCCCGGTTCTCTTTTAATTGCTGGCACTGGTTCGATAATGTTTGGAAAAGATAGAAATGGAAATGTTTATCGCGTTGGCGGCTTCGGAAAACTTTTTGGTGATGAAGGTAGTGGAGTTTCAATTGGGAAAAAAGGTTTGAAAGCTGTCTCAAAATTTTTTGATGGCAGAGCTGAAAAAACTATTCTCGTTGATTTTCTTCGAAATGATTTTTCAATTAATGATTCCACACAATTGATAAATGCTGTTTACAAAAACAACTTTGACTTTGCTTCCTTTGCACCAAAAGTAATTGAAGCCGCAAATTTAGATGATGAAACAGCATTAAAAATCTGCGATGAAGAAACTGACGAATTAATTCTTCATGTTAAAGCGATGTATTCTTTTATTAACGAGCCAACGATGAATCTCTGTTTAGTTGGTGGATTAATTGCAAATGAGAATTTTTATTCAAACCTTTTTAGAAAAAAATTAAATGATAAACTTCCATTTGTAAAATTAGTGCAACCTGAATATCCGCCAGAAATGGGTGCAATATTTTTAGCAAAAGAAAAATTGAAATAATTCCGGAGTAATTAATGTCAATTAAAAAAGTTGAATACAGAAATCCATGGACTTGGGTGCCATCTCTTTATTTTACAGAAGCAATTCCATATGTCATGGTAATGTCAGTTTCTGTAATGATGTACAAAAACTTAAATGTTTCTAACACTGATATTGCATTCTTTACAAGCTTACTTTATTTCCCATGGTTCTTAAAATTTTTATGGGGACCATTTATCGATATGTTCAAAACAAAAAGATTTTGGACAATCACAATGCAATTTATTGTTGCCATTGCTTTATTTGGAATTGCAATCAGTTTGACTACTTCAATCTATTGGAGCTTAACATTAATAGTTTTTGCATTGATGGCATTCGCATCTGCAACTCATGATATTGCAGCCGATGGTCTTTATATGTTAAGTCTTGAACAAGCTCAGCAATCAGCATTCGTTGGCGTTCGTTCAACATTTTATAGAATTGCTACAATTGTTGGTTCAGGATTGTTAGTGGTTATTGCTGGGCAATTGGCTCCAACTCTTGGATTCAAATCAGCATGGTCAATTGTTTTTGTAATTGCTGGAGTAATTTTTCTTTTACTTTTTGTTTATCATAAATTTATTCTTCCTTATCCAAAAGAAGATAAAGGAACACTCGGTGAAAAAAAATTAACCTCGTCTCAAATATCTCTTTTGATTGGAGGGTTTTTTCTTTTTGCAGTTGCAATTTACATTTCATTTACAATTTTAAGTTTCATTCTATCATTGATTGGGTTTGTTTCTCCTTGGAAAACAATTGCAGCAACAATAATTTTAGTTCTGATTGTTGTTGCTCTATTCAGAACTTATGTTGCAACCTTTGTCGAAAAGTTTGAAAAATCAGAAAAGAAAAATGAATTGCTGCTTCCATTTATAGAATTTCTCAGAGCATTTGTAATCTTTATGCAAAAGAAAGATATATGGAACATACTTGGTTTTCTATTACTCTTTAGATTTGCAGAAGCACAACTTGTAAAATTGGTTCAACCATTTTTGTTAGATCCAAGAGATAAAGGTGGTTTAGGTTTAACAACAAGTGAAGTTGGAATTGTTTATGGAACAGTTGGAATTATTGCATTAACAGTTGGTGGTTTGATTGGTGGTTATGTAATTTCAAAAAAAGGTTTGAAATGGTGGCTTTGGCCAATGGTAATTATTATGCATGCACCAGATTTAGCTTTTGTTTATCTTTCCCAATATCAACCGACAAATTTTGTTTTAATTAATCTTGCTGTTGCTTTCGAACAATTTGGTTATGGATTTGGATTTACAGCATATATGATGTTTATGATAATGGTTTCTCAAGGTGAACATAAAACTGCTCACTTTGCAATTTGTACTGGAATAATGGCATTGGGAATGATGTTGCCCGGAATGTATAGTGGCGCACTTCAAGAAATGATTGGCTATCAACATTTCTTTTTGTGGGTGATTCTTTCAACTATTCCGGGATTTATAGTTGCTGCACTTGTAAAAATAGAACCAGAATTTGGTAAAAAGAAAATAAGTTAATTCAAAGGATTAATATGAAACTAAAAATTTTTTTAATGATATTTTTTTTGATAACTATAAAAAGTTTTTCGCAAGGAAACAATATGAATGAAATAGTTAAAATTATTTTGCAAGTGAAAAATCATTTTGCTAAAGATAGTAGAACAGCAATATTCAACATTAAGTATGATGAAAATGAAAAAGTTTTGACCGGCGAGACTAATTTATTTAATGCAAAAGAGAAACTACTTGAAGAACTTGCAAAACATAAAATTGAGTTCAAAGATGAGGTTGAACTTTTACCTTCAAAGAAATTGGGAGATTTAACTTTTGGAGTAGTGAATCTTTCTGTTGCAAATATAAGAAGTAAACCAGATCATCCTGCAGAATTGGCAACTCAATCTTTACTTGGTACACCTGTAAAAATTTTCAAAAAGGAAGCAGGATTTTATTTAGTTCAAACTCCGGATAATTATATTGCTTGGGTTGATGATGATGCAATTATTCAAATGTCGAAATCAAGTGTTAATGAATGGATAAAATCAAAAAAAATAATTTTCATAAAAGAATTTGGTTTTGCTTATTCAAAGCCTGATGAAAATTCTCAACGCATTTCTGATTTAGTTGCAGGAAATTTATTGATTCATCTTGGCGAAGAAAATAATTTTTTCAAAGTAAAATATCCTGATGGAAGAATTGCTTTCGTTCCAAAAAATCATTGCAAAATTTTTACTCAATGGTTGAACGAACTTCATCCAACACAAAATTCAATTGTTGAGACTGCAAAATTATTTCTTGGTGTTCCATATTTATGGGGCGGAACTTCCGTAAAAGGAATGGACTGCAGTGGATTTACAAAAACAGTTTATTTTCTAAATGGAATTATTTTACAACGTGATGCTTCTCAACAAGTTAATGATGGCGAATTAGTTGATACAAAAAATGGTTTTGAAAATCTTCAGCCCGGTGATTTACTCTTCTTTGGTCAACATGCAACTGATTCCACAAAAGAGAGAGTAACTCATGTTGGTATTTATATTGGCAATCATGAATTCATTCATGAAGCTGGTTTTGTTAAAATAAATTCATTTGATAAAGACAAAGACAATTTCAGTGAGTATAGATTAAAACATTTTATTCGAGCTCGTCGTATTTTAACTTCGATTGATAAAAATGGAATTTCGTCAATAAAAAATCACAAATTTTATTTTGGAGAAATTAAATGAACAAAAGCAGGCGAGATTTTTTAACCAAATCCACTTTAATTGGTGGAGCTTTAATTGCAAATGGAATTAATTCAAATATATTTTCAAAAAACATTTTTATTAACAAGAAGAATAAAAAAATGAAACTTTCATTCAAACCTTACACATTACAATTAAAACATGTTTTCACTTTGGCTTCAAGCTCACGCACAACAACTCCAGTTATGTTAACTCAAATTGAATATGATGGAGTAATTGGATATGGCGAAGCATCAATGCCACCATATTTAGGTGAATCTCATGAAACTGCAACAAAATTTTTATCCAAAGTTGATCTTTCTCAATTCAAAGATCCTTTTGAAATGGAAACAATTTTGGAATATGTTGATAGTATCGAACCTTTAAATCCAGCAGCAAAAGCTTCTGTTGATATTGCACTTCATGATTTAGTTGGAAAACTTTTAGGAAAGCCGTGGCATAAAATCTGGGGATTGAATAAAGATAAAACTCCATATACTTCTTTTACAATTGGAATTGATACTCCTGAAGTTGTAAAACAAAAAGTCAAAGAAGCTGAAGAGTACAAAGTTTTAAAAGTAAAACTTGGAAGAGACACCGATAAACAAATGATTGAAACAATACGCTCAGTAACATCAAAACCGATTAATGTTGATGTCAATCAAGGTTGGAAAGATAAATTTTTTGCGCTTGATATGATTAATTGGTTAAAAGAAAAAGATGTAAAAATGGTAGAACAACCAATGCCAAAAGAAATGATTGATGATATGGCTTGGTTAACAGAACATAGTCCACTACCAACTTTTGGAGATGAAGCTGTGCAAAGAATTCCTGATGTTATCAAAGCTCATGGAGTTTATTCTGGAATAAATATAAAATTAATGAAATGCACTGGATTAAGAGAAGCACATAAAATGATTGATCTTGCAAGATCACTTGGAATGCAAGTTATGCTTGGTTGCATGACAGAAACTTCATGTGGAATTTCTGCAGTCTCACAACTTTCGCCCGGTGTTGAATGGGCAGATCTAGATGGGAATTTATTAATCAACAACGATCCATTTGAAGGAACGAAAGTAATTGATGGCAAAGTTGTGCTTAATGATAAACCTGGAATTGGAATTTCAAAAGTGCTTCCACATTAAATTTTAACAAACAAAGAATCCAATATTTTAATATACTTTAGCAATGTCTAAAGCTTGTTCATCAAATCAGCCATTTCGATTGCAGAGATAGCTGCATCCCAACCTTTATTTCCGGCTTTTGTTCCTGCTCTTTCAATTGCCTGCTCAATAGTATCACTGGTGATTATACCAAAAATTACTGGCACACCCGTTTCAAGATTTACAGTTATGGATTTGGATCTCGATTAGAAATAACTACTTTTTTAATTCCACTTTTAATTATTAAAGGAACGCATGGTGGAGTTTGTTTATTTAGATGAGAACAAGGTTCAAGATTGCAAAATAGAGTAGCTCCTTCAACACTTTCTATTGCATTATTGATAGCTTCTTTTTCTGCATGAGCTTCACCATATTTCTTATGATAACCACTTCCGATAATTTTTCCATTTTTAACAATTACACATCCTACAAGTGGATTTGGTGAAGTAAATCCTTTTGCCTGACTAGCAAGCTCAAAACACATCTCAATATATTTTTCGTTTTCATTCATGATTGTCTTTAATTCTTTCTATTGATTCAAAAACAGAAGTTGGAAATATTCCATATGATTTTAATTTATCAATATTCATTGAAACATCATGAACTCTGTATATTGCATTTGCTTCTTCCATTGTAATTGGAATTAATAAGTCTTTGTTGAAACCAGTAACTTCACAAAGTTTTTCTCCAAGTTCATAACGTGATAATCTTTCACTACCACCAAAATTGATTACTTCGTTTTTTATTTCTTTTAATACCAATTCAGAAATCATTCTTGCTGTTTCTTTTAATTCTAAAGGTGAACGAAATTGATCTGAAAATAATTTTACTTCATTTCCCTTTTTTAATTCTTCATAAACTTTTTGAAAGTGAGTAAAGCTATGATTCAACCCAAAACCAAATTGAAGAGCAATTCTGAGTATTAAATAATTATCGAATGTTTGTTGAATTTTTACTTCTCCCATTAATTTTGTTTCTGCATAAAGTGAAATTGGAATCAGCTTTGCATCTTCTTTTAAGAATGAACCACGATAACCAGCATAAACTAAATCAGTTGAAAAATAAATTAATTTACATTTGTGCTTTTCACATTGTTCTGCTAAAAATTGTGTTGCATTTACATTTATTTCATAAACATCATCTGCCGGAAGTTGATCAGCTTTTTCGGCATTTGATACCGATGCTGTATGAATTACTAAATCTGGTTTAAATTCATCAAATATTTTTGAAATAGTATTGTAGTCAATGATCGATGTTCGAATTGATTGAAATTTATCACAATTGCCAATGTGAGTATAATATTGTGTGAGAATTGTGTTGGTTTTGCTTAGTTCAATATTCAAATATTGACCAATTAATCCGCTTCCACCCGTAATAAAAATTTTCATATTATTTCCTGATGTAATAAATTGTAGTTGCAATAATACAATCATCGTTAATATTTATAAAATTTCGTTGGTGTATTCTTTAATATTGATGCGATTGACAATTTAAGCTTTTTCAAAAAACATTATTACGAATTTGAGGTTGAGATGAAACATCTAATCGGTGCACATATTTTTGTTAATGGTGGAGTTGATTCAGCAATTACCAAAGCTGAAGAATTTGGATTTACTGCAATTCAAATTTTTACAAGAAATAATAATCGTTGGACATCAAAACCACTTTCTGATAAAGAAATAAATGCATTCAAAGAAAAATTGGCATCATCAAATATAAAAGTTGTTGTGTCACATGATTCTTATTTAATAAATCTTTGTGCAGTTGATCCAGAAAATTTAGAAAAATCAAGATTAGCATTTAAAGATGAATTAGATCGATGCGAGCAATTAGGAATTCCTTATTTAAATTTTCATCCCGGTTCGCACGGTGGTGCTGGTGAAGATGAAGGAATAAAATTAATTGCTGAATCTTTAAACTTATTACATCAACAAACAAAAGGTTATAAGGTTAAAAGTATGCTTGAAGCAACTGCCGGACAAGGAAATGCTCTCGGTTACAAGTTTGAACAGCTTGCAAAGATTATTGAACTTGTTGAAGAAAAAGAAAGAATGTGTGTTTGTATTGATACAGCTCATATTTTTGCCGCTGGTTATAATATCAAAGATCCTAAAGAATATAAAAAAGTAATGAAAAATTTTGATGATATAATAGGTTTGGATTTATTGAAATGCATTCACATGAACGACAGCAAAAAACCACTCGGAAGTAGAGTTGACCGCCACGATCATATTGGCAAAGGTGAAATTGGTTTAGATGGTTTTTCAAATATTATGAATGACAAAAGACTTAAAGACGTTGCTCTTATTCTTGAAACTCCAAAAGGCAAAGAACAACTTGAAGATTTAGAAAATGTAAAAACTCTATTGAGTCTTGTGAAATAAACCCAGATTTGTCAATAAGAAAGGATTTCTAATTCCAATTCTGGGTCAATTCGAATGGGCCTAACACTTACTATTAAAAATTCAGTTATAAAGAATGTTAAAATTCATCAAGATGAAAAAGAAAAAACTAACTTACCTTCACCATTTTCAAAATAAAATTACAACGGTCGTAGGACCATAATTCCATTTTGTTTTTTATTCCCTTTGATATAATCTGCAAGTGGTTTTTCAGTAATTTGGACTTTCTTTTCAACAATCGGTGCATGCATAAAGTGTATTCTTCCATCTTCAAGACGAATTGCAATTCCAGTGTGAGCAATATCCATTCCTTCAATATTTGTAGTGATCCCGATTAAATCACCACTTTGAATTTTATT
>Ga0272446_1000797_pt1 | contig 47972 bp, 43 predicted proteins | sample YNPCB0061_FD_194587 | JGI IMG/M metagenome (GOLD analysis project Ga0272446, IMG submission 194587) | Hot spring microbial mat communities from Yellowstone National Park, WY, United States - YNP-CB-006-1 | ecosystem: Environmental > Aquatic > Thermal springs > Hot (42-90C) > Sediment | place...
CTATTACGCTGAAGTCGCATATGGTGAGCAGTTATATGCTCAGAGCTTCCAACTGGATAGCTCTGCCCCCCATACGCCGACGGTTGATGAGCTGATCAGCCTGGAATTAGATTACCCGGATGCAGTCGAGCTCCACCGGAACACAACTGCCCGACGGACTACCGATTTAGTCCGGATTTATTTACAGGAAATTGGTCGGGTTCGGTTGCTGGGCAAGGACGAGGAGGTTGCTGAAGCCAGGCGCGTGCAACGCTACATGCACCTGTTGGAATTGCGAGCCAAAGCTGCAACCAGCCAAAATGGGCCAATTCAGCAATATGTTCACCTGATTGATGCCCACGATCGCCTGACGGCCCAACTGGGACATCGCCCCTCTCTGGAACGCTGGTCCAAAGAAGCTGGAGTAGCTGTGACAGACCTGAAGCCCATCGTGGCTGAGGGTAAGCGCCATTGGGCAGAATTGGCTGGACTCAGCATTGACCAACTGGAAACCATCCAGATGGAGGGCAACCAGGCCAAGGAACACATGATTAAGGCAAATCTGCGGCTGGTGGTGTCGGTTGCGAAGAAGTATCAGAATCGAGGACTGGAACTACTGGACCTGATTCAGGAAGGGACTCTGGGTCTGGAGCGGGCAGTGGAAAAATTCGACCCCACCAAGGGCTATCGGTTTAGCACCTATGCCTATTGGTGGATTCGCCAGGGCATTACCCGGGCGATCGCAACCCAAAGTCGCACCATTCGGCTGCCCGTCCACATTACGGAAAAGCTGAACAAAATTAAAAAGGCGCAACGGAAGATTTCCCAGGAAAAAGGGCGCACCGCCACGATCGACGACATCGCGGTCGAACTGGAAATGACGCCTCCCCAGGTCCGGGAAGTATTGCTTCGGGTGCCTCGCTCAGTTTCGCTGGAAACGAAGGTGGGTAAGGAAAGGGATACGGAACTGGGAGATTTGTTAGAAACCGACGACATGACTCCCGAAGATACGATGGTTCGGGACGCGCTCCGACGAGATTTGCACCTGTTGCTGGCCGATCTCACCAGTCGGGAACGGGATGTGATCCAGATGCGCTTTGGCTTGGAGGATGGCCAAACCTATTCGCTGGCTGAAATTGGCCGCGCCCTTGATCTGTCCCGTGAACGGGTGCGCCAGATCGAGGCAAAGGCTTTACAAAAATTGAGACAGCCGAAACGCCGCAACCAAGTGCGAGATTATCTGGAAGCCCTGAGTTAGCTCCTTCACCCCTAAATTGTCCCTGGTTCTGACTGGAATCAGGGATTTTTGTTGGCTTGACTAAACCCTATGTTCTCAATAAGAACTTTTACTTGAAAGTTAGTTCGTTTATTGTGTATATTCTCAGTAACTTGGTGTTATTGAGAAAGTAACTATGGCTGCCCCGTACACTGCAACCTCCCTCAAAGCCGAGCTAAACGAACGAGGCTGGCGGCTTACCCCCCAACGGGAGACCATCTTGAAGGTGTTTCAAAACCTGCCGAAAGGAAATCATTTGAGTGCGGAAGATCTCTATAACCTGCTCCAGCAGGAGGATGCTGGCATCAGTTTATCGACAATTTATCGCACACTCAAGCTCATGTCTCGCATGGGGATTTTGCGGGAACTGGAACTGGCAGAAGGGCACAAGCACTATGAACTCAATCAACCCCATCCCTATTATCACCATCATCTGATCTGCGTTCGTTGCAGCAAAACCATTGAGTTTAAGAGCGATTCGATCCTCAAGGTCGGTTCCAAAACGGCTCAGAAGGAAGGCTTCCACTTATTAGATTGCCAGCTAACAATTCACGCCATATGCCCAGCCTGTCAGCGATCGCTATTACCCATATAGCAATCCTCAATGACTGGTGAACGACTGGATGGTGAAAGGACTTTGTGAGAAGGATTTCCTGCGGAAACCTTTCACAATCCTGATCGGATCGCTATATAAGCCTCTTTTTGCAACGCCAGCCTAGTGATTAGCTGGACCAGCGCCTGAGGGCGGTCGATAAACCGGCAGTTGGATGGTGATGCTTGTTCCTTCCCCAATCCGGCTTTGAACATCAATGCTCCCACCGCAATGTTTGATTAATTGCTGCACCACCGTCAAACCCAGGCCGGCCCCGGTCGATTCATCGCCTGCCTGACGAATGCGATAGAAGTGATCGAAGATTTTGGGAATTTCACTAGCCGGTATACCAACTCCAGTATCCCGAACTTCCAGTTCGACGACCTCTACCTGGGGTCTAACTCGTACCCACACTTGCCCACCTCGGGGAGTGAATTTGATGCTGTTGTTGAGCAAATTAATCATGATTTGCTTGAGCCAGTGGGTCATACCAACCACTGGTGGCAAGCCTTCTGGCACCATATAGGCAATTCGAATTCCTTGCTCTTCCGCAATCTGCTGATAGGTGGTGACAACACCCGGAACAACATCCTGAAGTTGGACTGGCTGCAGATCTGCTGGATCAATGACGGCCGCCAATTGAACCAATTCCATCAGGCTGGCGATTAACTGGGTCTGGCGATCGCATTCCTTACCCAAAAGCTCTATATACCGTTGGCGCTGCGGTAGTTTCAGATTGGGCGAATTGAGCAACGTGAGGGCAGTCTTCATGGTTGTCAGGGGAGTACGAAACTCATGCCCTAAGTGCTTCAAGATGTCATCTTTCAGATCAAGCGCCTGGGTCAGTTCCCGATTGCTGGCTGCCAACGCTTCGGACTTTTCTGCCAATTTGCGATAGGCCTGGTTGCGCTGCCAGAGTTCATCCTGACGGTGAATATGGGAAACCAACAGACGTTCCAGCAAGCCTGGAGAGAGTCCTTCCTGCGGAAGACTGTTCATCCGACTTTGCCAGCGCTGGACCATCAATTCGGCAGATGGCACACTCTCCCGAACAATCTGGCTGATCCGCTCTACTAATTGTTGAACCAGAGCAGCATCCAACAGGTAAGTGGCAGAAAGGAGTCGTTTTTCGCTTGCTTCGTCACTGCCAGGAACAACCCTAGAAGCAGCTTCGATAGAGCGAGATAAGGGATGACTTTGAGCGGTACGTAAACTCTGGGCCAGAATGCCTCCCTGAAATTGGGCAGACCAGATCAGCAAAAAATACTCACGCCTCAGTGGGCTATTAGAGGGTAAATAAACAGGCCCTAGGGGCAGGGTCGCATTGACAGCGCCCGGGGCGCTAATCTCCCGATCCTGATCTGGTGCAAGGGCTCCAGTGGAACTATGTCCTTCCCGCTCTTCCTGCTGCAAAGCAATGGTATAAACCATTTCAGCCAAATGGGGGGCGGACTGTAAACGCTCTAATTCTGCCTGCCAGATGTCCCCCCGTGGTAACTTAGCCCAAACCAAAGCAGGCAACTGCTGTTCGATTAGCCAATCCACGATTGCTCCCAAGACTGATCTCAGTGTCGAGGGATGAATCGACCGCAGCGGAAGCAGGGGTGTTGTTTGCAAAACAAGTTCGAACAGTGAGCCATCGACCGTAGAGGAAGCACTCATGGGAATATTGGAGAAAAGGAATGTGCGGTCAACAATGCTGTACCGCATTAAATCAGACAGTTCTCCTGGCGAAACATTGTTTTAGGAAATCGTAGGAAAGTTCAGTGATTGACGATTCTTTCAACCGCTACCGGGGAAATGATCAATCTGGGCGTAGCCACTGAAAATCAACTGCTTTCCCTTGGTTTCCAGACGATTAATTCGCAGCGTTACCCCATCCAGATCAAATCGATCCAGTTCGACCATACCGTTGAGGATGTCGGCAAAAGCCAGACTCAGAACCTTAGAGAGACCTTGCAGCGATTCTGGCACCCCCTCTGACTCAAATTGGGGATCCTGGAAAGCGATGCGACGGCGGCGTTCGACAGCCAGCGTCGCTGACAAACTGAGGGGAACACTACCGTTGGGTAGGTCGGTCTTAGCAACAATCTGAATCCGATTAGCCGGTAACAACTGAACCTGAACATCCGAAAAGGAGACAGGTTCGCCACCAGAAAGATTGGTTAGTTCCGGCGCAGTGATATTTTGTAGCCGCTGCTGAACCAGGTTTGCCGTGAAGGCATGGTTAATACCCTCCTCTGTCAGCGCAACCTGAGCCACTGCCTGGGTCGGCTGCCGCAGGCGAATTTTGCCACTTAGGACAGAACCAAAGTCGATAGAAACAGCATCTGTCTCAAACGACATTTCAGCCACCTGGAAGTCACGGCGAATTACCAGATTACGCCCACTCATTTTGAAACTATCGATGCTGCCCTGCAGCAGTTTGCTGGAGGGGTTGCAGCGAACAACCACATCCACCGATTCACAGGCCGTGAATAGATGGCGGATTGACTGACTAGCGACCGTATTGAGCATACGCTCTCCAATGTCGGTGCCGGGAGGATTAGCGGTGAAACCACCAAACATGCAGTTGTTCGTCCAGGAGATACCTTCCCTATTCTTGTAACAAATTGTGAACGATTCGACAACGTTTCCCAAACACCTGATCAGCCAATTCGATGGAGCGAAGCCAAGCTAAAAGACCCATTGGCCAGGCGCTTGGCCCCACAGCCCCAGCCGCTAAATCCGCAATAATTGAAATTCTTCAACCCTGGGATTCGTTATTGTAATGTTTGTTTGCAGTGGGCCGGTTATTTAGTGCCTTTTGCAACCCGACTCAAGTTTCAGAGCAGTACACCCCGATTTTTGCTGGCCAGCCTCACCTAGCTGCTGGTAGCCGCTCGAGCAGCTGCGATCGCCTCAATTTGCAGTAAAAACGGACCAGATCGGAAGTAAGGGTTAAGCTCACCATCGTATTCGAACTTGCTCAGCATCAATTGCAGGGATGTGATCCGCCCGGCATTGAAAGGCTGGCTGCCAGGAACAGTGCGGGCTCGGAAAACCGGGATTAACTCTGAAAAGGGAACATAAACCTCGATCCACTGATCGGCAACCGTATCAAACGAATAGGAATAGGCCAGACTATCCCAACCCGCATCACAGCGCATCAGGAATTTATACCGTTGACCATCCCCTTTAACCCTTAGATTGAGTCCCTGATATTCCGCCAAATCCCAAGGTGGGTCAAAGTTGCGGGTCCGAACCGAAGCAAACCCGCCGGAGTTGGCAGTTGAAACATTACCGGTAAAGAGAGCGGCGCGATCGCCCAGTTGAATCTGGCTGCTGCTCACCCCACCCATCACCACATCATCGAGTGATCCCCAGATGGCTTTCAAATCCGAAGGCGTCATTATCGTAAAGTCGAAGAGGATCGGGCCATCAGAGCGGTTGTGGCTAGCCGACGAGGTGGATGAATCCATAGAGTTTGGTTGTATCCAGTGGCGAATACAGCGTGAGAAGGGCAACACATCAAAATAGACCAGGGTTTTCAAAAACCGACCGGGGTGCCAAGAATAAGGATTGAAGGACATAGGGCAACACAGATTTCAGTTGGTGGGGTGATAAACTAGTTCTGACTAAGTTTTTATTTGACAGATTTTCCGTCACCCCAATTATTGAGAGACAGGGGCATTTCATTCTTAAATGACACGGGAAATGGTAGCATAGCGGCTTCGTGCCTGAATGCGGGGAGGGTGCGGTAGTACGCTAGTTTTTCACCTCGGTCTTTTGCCTCTGTGACAGAAGAAAGGACTTTGACGACTGGGATCCGACTCCTGCCCCAACAAACTGTTCTGCTTTAGATAAGTCGGTTACCGCTAGACCGTCGATCGGGGGCCAACCTGCTGGACAATGAAAGCAACAATCCAGGTTTGTTGGCGAAATTATGTCTGACCCACGTTTGTATGAAGGTGACACCTATGTCCTGCTAGAGCCGGGGCAGGGGGAGCAATTTCTCAGCCGGGCTGAGTTGCTAGCAAAATTGCAGGACCTTATTGCCCAATTTCCCGATCAATTGCCCAGGGATGTGCGGCGGTTTTCTGCGCTTCAGGAGCAGGCGACGTATTTGATGGAAACGTCCTGTGAATTTGATTTGGGGCCGGGAGAGTTTCTTCAGTGGTATCTGGTTCGGCTGGAAAAATGAGGAAAACCGCAGTCTTGAATACAGGCCGACTGCGGTTCAACAATGGCTATCAGGTGTCTGAGGCAAGGCTCGTTAGAAACAGATCAATTTGGTTGGCGGCCGGTTGGGCGATCGCAACCTGGACCCCCGGCCCAAAGAAACGGGTCATTTTTTCTTGCTTCGATTGCCAGCTTTCCAGGGGAATCTGGGGAGAGGAGAACTCTAATACCAGTGTGTAGGCCCCATCCTGGCTCGTTTCTCGCAGACCTGTTAGGACAGGCCGTTCTTCATCCGTCGGACTGAGGCCCAAAAAACTGAGTGCTGTGTCCAGATGGGCTTTCTGGCCATAGCGAAAGCGGGTTACGTCCTGGCGGATTTGATTTTGCGTAGCTGTAGCTTGCTGGCTCCGCAAGGTCAGGATTTCAGCAGGACTAGCTTGAGAAAGAGGGACTGGTTTAAGCTCTGCAGCCTTAAGGGCCAACCCCCCTAAAAGGAGGGGAATGCCATAGAAAAATCCCACCAGGTTGAGGGTTGCATGATCAGTAAAATAGGCTCCAAAACCAATTACAGTCAGGATTCCACCGCCGATCAATCCTAGCGTACCCAAAGATATTTGACGTAACATAAAACTATAGGGGTGTACGGTCAGCAGGTTGATAACGTAATACTGAATGTATTATCGCTGGTTGCAGGTCACCACAGGGGCATTTCTTGATGAACTGGTGGCGGCAACTTAGAATCGACAGCACTTTGACAATTTCGGTTTGTTGGCTGTTATTCTCCCGTGGTTGAAACGTCACTAACGATGTTCCTCACGGCCCTATCGTGTGTTTCTCAGGCTCAGCTGGTTGTTTCCCATGATTAAAAATCATCATCGACAAACCTCGCAGGACAGTGACTTGATGGAGCAAATCGACTCTCTCAAACGAGAGGACGAGATGCTGTATAACATTCTGGCCGTCGATGTTTGGGCTCTAGCAAAGACCATGGATGAGTATCATCCAGGGTTTTGGGCTGCCTTCATGAAAAATCGAGAGCAGGCCCTCAAGCGATTCCTGGACCATATGATGCAGTCCAATCGACAGCGGGTGAAGCCGGAAGTGCGCCGCCCTCCCTTTTTGGGATAGCACAGGCATTGGTCTGACCGTTTGACCTGTTTGTGTTTGGCATGTTTGTGACAGTTGCGGTAGACCCTGCTAAACTTAGCTTCGGTTAGAAACCTCTGGTTTGAGGCAATTCCTCAGTCAGGGTTGTGATGAGGTTAGTTGATTAAAGGATCGCAAAGATGATGTCGCCGGAAACGATTCGGGAACGGGTCGCATTGATTGAGAATAAGCGGGAAGCACTGGTGCAGTTGCTGGAACAACCGGATTTAGGCACACTGCGGATTGACGTCAACCAGGCGATCGAGGAAATCGATGACCTGGTGGATGAATTTAAACGCACGTTTCCAGATGCCTGGGCAAATCAAAATTAGGACTTTGGGGTTTAGTTCTGGGTTGCAACCGTTAGACCCTATGGGCGATCGCTCGCGGTAATCCAGGATTGAGTGGTTGTAAGCCCATTTGCACCCAAGGCTGTATCCAGAGAAATAGGGCAGGCGATGGGGAAGGAAGTGACACTTTTCTATGGCTTTATTCCAGGCAATCCTTGAGGCAGTAAACAACCTGGTCCTGAATTTCCGGTCTGATTTCTGGAAACATGGGTAACGAAAGGACATCGTTGGCGGCCTGTTCTGCCAGGGGCAAACTGCCAAGACCATAGCCCAAGTGTTGATAGACCGGCTGGCGATGCAGCGGTAGGGGGTAGTAGACCATCGACAGGACACCTTTGGCCTGGAGCTTTTGCCGCACCTGGTCCCGGAAGCTGGCATCCGACTGGCTCGCCGGTGCGGTAAGGCGGATAGTGTATTGGTTCCAGACGCTGGTTCCACCCTCCAGTTCCTGTGGCAGGCGTAGTCTTGGTAGAGGGCTGAGGCGTTGATGATAGCGCTGAGCGACTTTTCGGCGCTGGGCATTCCAGGTATCGAGATGACGCAACTTGATCTGCAAAATACTGGCCTGCAGGGCATCCAGTCGGCTATTGACGCCTAGCATTTCGTAGTAGTAGGTGCCCCGACGACCATGATCTCTGAGAACTCTTAGGGTAGAAGCGATCGCCGGGTCGTTGGTGGTGATGGCGCCCCCGTCGCCACAGGCACCCAAATTTTTGGTGGGATAGAAGCTGAAGCAGCCAATATGACCAATGGCGCCAACCCGTTGCCCAGCCCACTCGGCTCCGGTGGCCTGGGCACAGTCTTCCACCACCCAGAGGTTGTGCTGCTGGGCGATCGCCATCAGCCGGGTCATGTTCACGGGTTGCCCAAATAGGTGAACCGGAATGACCGCCCGGCTGCGATCGGTAATGGCCGCTTCCACCTGAGTCAGATCAAGGTTAAAGGTCTGGCCATCGATGTCCACAAAAACGGGGGTAGCGCCAACCGCCGTAATCACCTCAGCCGTGGCAATAAAGGTAAATGGCGTGGTAATGACTTCGTCTCCGGGCCCAATGTTTAACGCCCGTAGAGCCAGATAAAGCGCATCGGTGCCCGAGTTGCAGGCAATACACTCAGACGTGCCAATGTAGTGGGCGAATTGCTGCTCAAATCCCTCTACTGGCGGACCACCAATGTAGCGCCCAGATGCCAACACCTCCAGAACGGCGGCGTTTATTTCGGCACCAATGGCGTCAAACTGTTCGGACAGGTCAAAAGGAGGGATCGTATTCACGCAGCTAGCACCATGAAGCATCCTCTTAATAGAATCAAATTTTGTCCCTAAATGGAATCGCACCGGCATGACTTCTCCGCTACAACTGGTCTGGGCACTGGGAATGGTAATTTTGGCGATCGCCCTGTCGGTCTGGCAGCGGTTGGGCCTGGAGTGGAACCTGGCTCTTGCGGCTGGGCGCACCATCATCCAGCTTCTGGTTGTTGGGTACGTCCTGGCGGCAGTTTTTGCCTTGCGCAATCCCTGGTTGGTATTGGGGGTGTTGGGGGTGATGCTGGTGATTGCGGCGATCGTGGCCCGCAACCGAATTAGCCAGCGTATTCCCCATCTGCTGCCCCTGGTGGGAGGCTCCATTCTGGTCAGCACAGCCTTGACCCTGCTCTACACCAATTTATTTGTGATCCAGCCAGCAGTCTGGTATGAACCGCAATTTCTGATTCCCCTGGCCGGCATTGTGCTAGGCAATGCCATGAATGGGGCTGCCCTATCCGGAGAACGGCTGGTCAGTACCCTGAATGCCAGCCAACTGGAAATTGAAACCCATCTCAGCCTGGGCGCCACCCCCCAACAGGCCGTAGCCCAGTATCGCCGGGATGCCATTAAAGCGGGACTGATTCCAACGTTGAACACCATGATGGTGGTGGGCATTGTCACCCTGCCAGGGATCATGACTGGTCAATTGTTGGGGGGTGCCGATCCCCTGGTGGCCGCAGCCTATCAGATGGTGATTATGTTTATGCTGGCCTTTGCCACGCTGCTGACCACCTCTCTGGTTACAGAGGGCATCAGCCGCAATTTCTTTAACCAGGCGGCTCAGTTTGTTCGCTGGTAAGAACGATGGCTGGACTCTGGCGATTTCTAGCACAGATGATGATCCGCAAAGGGTTGTCTGCTGGGTTGGCGAAGCCTGGGCGTGGTCGTCTCGGTTCATTCAAGGCCTGGGTGCCCAGCGCTTTGGCACGGGGGTCTATTCTGTTTCAGAACTGCCCTCCAACTCGGTGCCTTGTTGCAATATCAGGCAATATCCGGGGGTACGGTCGAACCTGGGGCTGTTTGTAACTGTTGCAGGTGCATCTCGATCAGGTGGTTGATTTCTTGCCGCTGAATCTCGGTGCCAATTGCCTGGTTGCCCGGCGTCTCGAAAAAGATGGTGCTATAAATCCCTTCCATGGCCAGCATTTGAAACAGGATGTGGGTAACGGGAATGGGGATAGCAATCATGCGGGGATCCTGCATGGGGTATGGGCCTGCCGACACATCTTTGAGTGAGGGAAAGGCATAAATCACCGTTTTCTCTACCTCTGGCTGTTCCTGACTGCTCAGGGTGGTCACGGCCCAGCTCTGATCAATGGTTTGTACAATATAGTACTGGTCATGGCGCAGGCGTTGGGCTAGGGCTTTTAAAACGGGGGCGATCGCGGCTACGACTGCCGGTGTAGTGCCATCCTGGGGCGCTTGTTGAATTAATTCCTGAAGTTGCTGCTCTAAGTCCATGTCTACCAAGTCCGCTTGACTGTTAAAGTTCACTTAATTTGCTGCTGTAGCTAGACGCAATCCGGTAGTTGTTGTCACAATTGAGTCAATCAACCTTATTTTGTTATTGTTAGGCGATAAATATCGTGGGGGAAGTCTGCCAGCGCGTGGAGGAAATATTTCAACTGTTGTTGAACGAATTGAAGTTGTCAACCAACGCCTCTGAGCGAGCTTGCTGGGAAGTGTCGGATCGGCTTTCAAATGAAGTTCTCCGCATCTGTGCTGAAAGTAAACGCATTCAAGCATCGGGTGAAATTGAATCCTGGGCGACTGCTCTGGCCCGTCACCGCTTACAACAATGTCTCCATTATTTCAAACTAGGTTCCCGGCGGGGGCGTGTGGAACTCCACAGTACGCTCAGCGCCATGGTCTATCGCTACATCAGCCCACCCCAAACCCAATCCAGTTATCAAGCTCGCCTCACCTTAATTGAGGACTTCCTGCAGGGATTTTATATGGAATCCCTGAATGCCTTCCGACGGGAATATCAGTTACCTGCCACCTATCAGCCTCGCAGCATGCTGGAGTTGGCGGAATATATGGCGTTTACCGAACGGTATGGCAAGCGACGCATTCCTCTGCCAGGGCACCGCAATCAACAATTGATTATCCTGCGGGCTCAGACATTTTCCCAGCAGCAACCGGTTGAAACCCCCGTTGACATTGAACAGGCTGCAGAGGGAACCACCAGTGAGCATGACAGTTCCTGGAGCGCTGCATCTATGCAACAGGTGCGCGAACAAATGGTGTCCAATGAGCCTGAACCAGCGGAAGATACCCTCCGCCGAACAGTGATTTCAGAACTGTTAGCTTATTTGGAAGATCGGAACCAGGAAGATTGTGCCGACTATTTCACCCTGCGATTGCAGGATCTGCCCGCCCATGAAATCGAATCAATTTTAGGGCTGACATCCCGGCAAAGGGATTATTTACAACAACGGTTCAAGTATCACTTAGTTCGGTTTGCCCTTTCTCATCGTTGGGAATTGGTGCACCAATGGTTAGAAGCGGACCTGGAACGGAATTTGGGGCTGACCCCGCAGCAATGGCAGACGTTCCAGATGCAGTTGGATCCTCATTTGCAACAGTTATTGCAACTCAAGCAGCAAAAGCTGGCTGATGCCCAAATCGCCCAGTCCATGGGCTGTACTGTGACTCAGGTCGAGAAGCAATGGTTTAAGTTGTTAGAACAAGCGTGGGAAATTCGTAACTATTTAGTTTCCGGAGCAGGGGTCACAACCGATGAATAAGGGGAATATAGGATGACGGGTGAGTCGGAGGCATTCCAGAGAAGGTTAATTCGGTTTTTTCGGACACTGCTTCCAGAATTGTCTGGCAATGGGATGAATCATTCTAGTAATCAGGGTGTTGGACGGGATGGGGTGCAGGCTCCAATATCGATTCAACCAGGTGGTGACTCTTCTGCCGTTATCAATTCTGGAGCCTCTGAGTATCGTGATTCTCATACCTCATCTTTCCTTAGGGAAAATCTAGTTGAGCTTGGAGAAATACCTGCTGTGCAAGATCGTTTTCATGCTTTGCTGAAGCATCGGTTGCAAACCGAAATTGAGCGCAATCCGCCTTTGTTTCCCTGGGAGACTGAAATCCACGACTATGAGGCAGAAACGTCTTCCTATGGGACAGTGGATTTTCCGCCTGTGCCGCACGCGGTTCCAGCCTCTGCTGGCTCCGGCCTGTCCGTAGGTCTTTGGCGAGATCACCTGCGGCAACTGAATCTCCCGATCGCAGTTCCGGAGCCAGTTCTGGCCCAGTTGATGCAGCGCTGTCAGGAACTCCTGCGCCTGCCCTTGTTGGAAGGGGCTCGGTTGGTGCGGGCGGTAGAAGCCCTATTCCCTGGCCAAGATGATGCCCTGAACTATCTGGCGGGTTTAGTGATGACTGCTCCGGTTCGGTCTGGTGAAGCCGCGGTGTCACCATCTGGTTCGGAACCAGCCCTCGACTATGAGACAGCCCTGCCGGTCCAGCAAATGGTGCTTTCCTTGATGGCTGCCAAAGAACTGCTGGGTGTTCTGACCGTGCGCTTGTCTGAACAGCAACCAGTGGCCGATCGCCAGTGGTTGACGGAGGCTGGGCCGTTGACTTTGCGGGCCGGTTACACCACAGACGAGTTTGGACGGCAGCTTCGCATCCAGGCTATGTTGCCAACGGCTGGAACTTTGACCCTCAACGGCAACGGTCTGCAGGCGATCGCCCAACGCCCCAGTGCTGGTAGTTTGGGAGTGGAACTATTGGATGTGGCTGCTGGACAGTCTTGCCTCTTGACGATCCAGTTAGCTGGATACGAGCAAGAAGCGCTGAACTTTCAGATTCAAATTGCGGCGTCTTGATGGACTGACCTTTCCCGTGGGGAGAGGGCCGTTGGCCGGTTGCTGAACCGGCTGTCCACTCAAGCATTAGTTGCTGGCTGGACATTGACTGGATCTTGGCCAGTCTGTCCGCTCACCCCTGTTGGGGACAGGAAAATTCATGGGCTAAAGTAGCCGATTATCTGTTGGGGGACGGCCCTGGGCTGGAGAGCGAACCCGGACCTCGGCCTTTAGTCTGAGGCAAATTGCCTAAATTGATGTCTGCCCGCAAGTGCGCCAGTTGCTCTGTCCACTGATCAATTTGCTGTTGGGCTTGCTCATACAGGTCGTGACCATAGCTGATTTGATTGGCCCGCTCAATCGCATCTGCTAGGGCTTTAGGGTCTCCCAAACTGGCCAATTGTCTGGCTTGGGCTAGATGTTCCCGATCCTCAATCGTTTCAATCTGCCGGGTCCATTGATCGATGGTGGACTGCACCGCCTCAAAGGATGCACTGGTATACAGCACCTGTTCCGCTTCAGCCACTGCCGCTTTGAGATCATGCAAATTTCCAGACCTGGCTAATTGACGGGCTTTCGCCATCCGCTCGCTGACATTCTGATTGCGTTCCTGGAGCCAGCGAAACAGGGGGTCTGCCTCTGGCTTTTGGGAGGATCGCGGTTTCGTACTGGCGGTTTGTTGCTGGTTGGCCTGTTGCTGGGCTGCTTGCAGTTGATCCATCAAGTCCTGATAGCGCTCATTGGCCCAGTAGCGATTGCCCAGGGTCAGCAATTTCCGGGCTGTGCCGATGACCGAAGACTTGCTTGACTGCGATTCAATTTGGCTCAGAGCCTGATCGTAGATGGCCTGGGCTGTCTGCCAGACAGACTGCCACTTGAGAATCTGGTTTTCGGCTAGCCCCCGCCCCGCAGCCGAGAGGGGGACTTTTCGCGCTGTTGCGATCGCCCGATCCAGATCGCCATCCTGAAAGGCCGCCTCCGCCTGTTCCAGAATGGTCTGGGACCAGCGCTCCATCGGGCGATCGCCCGTCTGTTGCAGGGCTGTGCCGGATGGCATCTCCTGAACCAGCAGAATCGCTTTTTGCAGGTCATCTACTGTTCCACTGGCCGCCACAGCATCGGCGCAGTACAGGCGAGTCGAAGGGGTGTCGTTGCCCCAGGACAGCGCCTGACAGTCTGGCAAGTTAGGAGAGCCGCTTAGCAACGAACGAATGGCCAGCAGACCGGCTGCCCCCGGCAGCAAAACCGCCAGACTCACCAGCAAGACCCACTGACTTGGCTGGAGCTGACCCAGTTGGCGCTGCAGCAATCGCCACCGAACGGCTAACACGCGAGATTGCTGCTGGGAAAGAACTTTCATGGGGTTAGAAACAGCCTTGAGTGGAATGTCCTGGTCTTCAGCCTCGGCTGAAGATCTGATTTACGGTTAACTGCAAATCTGGAAAAGTGGTGGAAAGAATCTGTTCATCCTGCCGGAACTGCTTCAGATCGTATTCTCCGTCCAGCAGGGTACAAACAGTGAAGGTGGGTTGCTTGGGGGAACCAATGTAGCGCCGACCACCGATACCCAGATAATCAGCAATCCAATATTCCTGGATACCAAAGGCTTCATAATCGGCCAGTTTGACCAGGTAATCATCCCGCCAGTTGCTGGATACAACCTCCACCACCAGCTTAATGGATGGACTGAAGGTAATGATGGATTCACGCTCCCAACGGGGTTCATTGGCGATCGCTGTTTCGTCTAAAACCACCAGATCCGGTTCATAACCCGTATCATCAGTAACTTTGACCAGGCATTCTTTGGGGATGAAAAAGGGCTGCTTTGCCTGCCGTATCACCGAGCCCAACTCATAGGCCAGATCCCCCGCCAACCGGGAATGTTTGCCACGTGGTTTGGGCATTTCGATGATGATTCCTCGTCGCAATTCATAGTGATTCTCTGAATTTTCTGGATACCACTCCACAAAATCATCGAATGAAAGGGGCGTTTTAGCTGGTACTGCCATCATGGCGATCGCTGATCCTTAGGTTCCGCCAATGCTAATGGGAAATGATGCTAACTACAGCTTATGGCACTGGACTGCTGCATCGCACTGGAATTCAGCAATGTCGTATGCTGGGGAAGCTGTTTATGTTTGATCCCTTCTGCTGATCCGATGTCCACTCTGCCGCCGCTGACCCCCGAAACCTTCTGGGCCATCTTGAACGATACCCTGGACGATGACACCACCAACCGTCTGGTGTGGCACTATCTGGGCTATCGCTGGGACGCGGACACCGGCCAGTGGGATGTTTCCCAGGTGGATCCCGATTGGCGGCAGAGCTATCCCGAGCCGCCGGATTTCATTGCCAGTCGGCCAGCTACGGTAAAACTGACCCGTTCCATTCCGGCTGAGAATAAGCAATTACTAAAGGAACAACTGGGCTTTCCGGGCTACACAGTCAACGAACTGATCCCGCGCAAGACCCGCCGCGCCACCATCACCAACTGGCTCCTGAGCTATCTGCGCCAGTACCCAGCGGCACAGTAGACTGGAGCTAATAACCGCTACCGACTTGCGTTATGGTACTGCCCAGTTCGCCCACACCCTCCATTCCGCCACCAACGATGGTGTTGGCACCGGAAATCTGGCCGCCCGATAACCTGGAAAGTAATGAGCCGCCATTGGAAAGCACACTGCACCTGAAACAACTGATCCTGCTGCTCACCTGTCTGGAATGGCTCTGGCGCGATCGCACGGATATCTTTGTTGGTGGCAATCTGACCGTTTACTACAATCTGGAGCAACTCACCGCCAGGGACTTCCGCGGCCCGGATCTCTTTGTCGTGCGGAATACCGAAAAACGAGAACGCCGCAGTTGGATGGTCTGGGCAGAGGGTGGCAAGTATCCAGACTTCATCCTGGAACTGCTGTCGGACAGTACTGCCAAAGTGGACCGGGGCCTGAAAAAAGAGCTCTATCAGGACACCTTCCGCACCCCCGAATACTTTTGGTTCCATCCAGAAACCCTGGAATTCAAAGGGTTTCGCTTGCAGTTTCAACAGTACCAAGAATTACAGCCAGACGACCGGGGGTGGCTCTGGAGTGAAGAACTACAACTGTACTTGGGCATTTTGGATGGCCGTCTGCGCTGTTTTACTGCCGATGGGGCTCTGGTGATCCAGCCGGAGGAAGCGGAACAGGCGGAACGGCAGCGAGCCGAGCAGGCAGAAGCCCAGTTGGCCGCCGAACGACAGCGGGCGGAACAGGCAGAAGCCCAGCTAGAAGCCGAACGACAACGGGTGGCGGATCTGCTACGGCAATTGCGACAGGCAGGGCTGGAACCCAATCAGGAGGGGTAGACGGTCGATGCCTGCCGATCCCTATGCCTGGCTGGAGCCAGCGATGGCCACCATCCATCGGGCCGACTGGTATCGCTCGGTGCGGACGGTTTCTGGTCGGCCGGGGCCGGTGATTCAGATGGACGGACAACCGCTGATCAACTTTGCCAGTAATGACTATTTGGGTTTGGCGGGGGACGATCGCCTGATAGCCGCAGCCATTGCCGCGCTTCAGGAATACGGCACTGGCAGTACGGGTTCCCGGCTGATTACGGGCCACCGGGATCTGCATCGCCAACTGGAACAGGCGATCGCGGCGCTGAAACAAACTGAAGATGCCCTGGTCTTTAGTTCCGGCTATCTAGCCAACCTGGGCACTATTACGGCTCTGGTCGGTCAGCGGGATTTGATTCTGGCCGACCAGTACAATCACTCCAGTCTCAAAAATGGGGCGCGGCTCAGCGGCGCGACGGTGCTGGATTACCCCCATGGCAATTTGGAACAGTTGCAGCACTTGCTGGCCAGCCACCGCGATCGCTACCGGCGCTGTCTGATCCTAACCGACAGCGTCTTCAGCATGGATGGAGACCTCTGTCCCCTGCCCAACATTCTGGATCTGGCGGCAACCTTTGAGGCTATGGTGCTGGTGGACGAAGCCCACGGAACAGGTGTGTTAGGTGTGACTGGCGCTGGTGCGGTGGAACAGTTTGGTTGCAGTGGTCGGCCCCTGATTCAGATGGGCACCCTCAGCAAAGCCCTCGGCAGTCTGGGTGGTTATGTAGCCGGATCGGCTGTATTAACTGAGTTTCTTCGCAACCGAGCTGCCAGTTGGATTTACACCACGGGTCTGTCCCCGGCGGATACGGCGGCGGCCCTGGCTGCGATCGCCATCGTTCAGCAGGAACCGCAGCGGCGAACCCAACTCTGGCAGAACGTTGGCTGGTTGCAGCAGGCTCTGGCTCAATTGACCACCCACATCCCAGGCTGCACCTTGCTCCCATCTGCATCGCCGATCCTTTGCCTCCAGGTCGATCGCCCGAGCACCGTTTTGCAATTGGCACAGCAGTTGCGTCAGGCTGGGTTGTTCGTTCCCGCCATCCGCCCCCCCACCGTGCCCACCAGTCGTCTTCGCCTGACCGTGATGGCTACCCATACCCACCAGCATCTGCACCAGTTGGTTGACGCCTTGTCTGGGGTTTTGAAACAGGTCGCTGATACGGCAAGCCGTAGCATGCCAGTGAAATCAGGCGATTTTCAAACTTGATGGTGCTTCATTCCCAGACTGTATCTGATATATCATCCTGCTGCGATGCACCATGCGGTAACATTGCTATGCATTGTTTCTCACAGGGCATTTGGCCGTAGCCTCACCGCCTACAACTTGGATTGAAGGAGTTTCCAGCATGTATATCAACAGAATTGAGGAAATCATTGCCAGTGAAGTCCTAGACTCGCGGGGCAATCCAACGGTTGAGGCAGTTGTGGTTCTGGAAGATGGAACAGAAGGGTCGGCGATCGTGCCCTCTGGAGCCTCCACTGGGGAAAAGGAAGCGGTAGAACTGCGGGATGGTGATGCCGGTCGGTATGGCGGCAAGGGTGTTTTGAAGGCGGTGGAAAACGCTAACACCAAACTGGCTCCGGCTCTGATTGGCATGGATGTGACCGAGCAACGGGCGATCGACGGCCGCATGTTGGAAGTGGATGGCACGGCCAACAAGGGAGCGATGGGAGCCAATGCCATGCTGGCAATTTCCCTGGCGGTGGCCAAGGCTGCTGCTAATTCTTTGGGCCTACCCCTGTATCGCTATCTGGGTGGGGCCAATGCTGCCTTATTGCCAGTGCCCTGCATGAACGTGATCAATGGCGGCCGCCATGCCGATAACACGGTGGACTTTCAGGAATTCATGATTGCCCCCCACAATGCCTCGTCCTTTGCCGAGTCCATTCGGATGGGCATGGAAACCTTTCATGCCCTGCGCGCTATCTTGCACAAGAAGGGCTATGGCACCGGGGTGGGCGATGAAGGCGGCTTTGCCCCAGACCTGAAATCCAATGATGAGGCGGTGGAGGTAATCCTGGAAGCCATTACCCACGCTGGTTATAAGCCAGGGGAGGATATTTCCATCTGTCTGGACCCGGCTACCAGCGAGTTGTGGCAGGACGGCAAGTATGTGTTCTTTAAGTCCCATCTGCCGGCCAAGAGTTCGGAAGAAATGGTGCAACTGTGGAAGTCCTGGGCCGACCAGTATCCCATCCTGTCCCTGGAAGATGGCATGGGGGAAAACGACTGGCAGGGCTGGAAATTGCTGACCCAAACCATTGGCGATCGCGTGCAACTGGTGGGCGATGATCTGTTCTGCACCAACTCCCAGATCCTGGCCGAGGGCATTGAAGCCGGGGTGGCCAATGCCATCTTGATCAAGGTGAACCAGATTGGCACCCTGACCGAAACCCTGGATACGATTGAGCTGGCCCAAAAGAATCGCTATCGTTACATGATTTCCCACCGATCGGGCGAGTCGGAAGACACCACGATCGCAGACCTAGCAGTGGCTACTGGCGCTGGACAGATCAAAACCGGCTCTGGTTGCCGGGGAGAACGCGTAGCCAAGTTCAACCAACTGCTGCGGATTGAACGGCAACTCGGCAAAGCCGCTCGCTTTGCTGGCAAAGTCACTTTCAAATAAAGCGCAGCTTCTCCACCGATCAGGTTCTTCGGAAAAATGCACCTGCAGCGTAAAAAGGGTGATATCCGGCCTATTCCCCCCTCTTGAAAGCTATCCTTTACGCAGATCTCGTTCAAATCGCCCTCACCCCTTGTATTCCCCTCGCCCATTTGGGGAGAGGGGAAAGAGTTTCCGGCTCCCCTTCTCCTTTTATGGGAGAAGGGGCTAGGGGATGTAGATCTTGCTCTTCCCGGAGGGTGGGTAAGCCAGACATGGCAGGGGTTTCACCGACTTTGACTTAACGCCGCAAGAATTTAATACTGCTATTATGACATCTGGCCAGTTGGGCTTTTTTAACACCGACTTGCATCCCAAGCAACCTTCTAGGCGGCTGTCAGTTGAGCTATCGGTGATTCTTCTACTCCTGCCAGATACACTAACCGATGATGGAAAATCTGCTCCATCTATTAGCTGACAATTAGCTAATTCCTTTAGCTAATTTCTTGCCAGTCAGGACAAACTTCTCCCTGCCAGCCATAGGGATGAAAGCCACAGACCAGAACCGTCCGCGTTTCCCGGCTGTAGCCGTAGGCCAGACCATGATAGTGGGTGCAGCCAATACAGGGTTTGGGGCGAGATGAGGTCAATTCCGCAAATCCCAGTTGCGATCGCAGAATTTGCCGACGACTCTCTAGCCGGTGCCAACGCAGGTAGTCCGCTTTGCGAAACAGATGATGTAGATTTCCGGTAGAGGACTGGCCGTCACTCATAGGAGAAACTGGGATAGAGGGTTACTCTCTAGCCTACCTAGAATTCTGGTTTGTCCGGCGACGGTTTCCAGGATAGATACAAAACTCAACCTCAATTTCTGGCCCTCTGGCTAGGAGATTATAGCCAGGGAACAGCGGCTGTCCCAAATTGTTTGAATGTCAGGTGTAGCAAGGAATCGTCACTTATGTCCTTACGAGAATTTGGCTTACTGTTGCTGGCGGTTCTAACAGCCACGGCGGGACAGTTTTTATTAAAGCTGGGAGCCCTTAAGTTGGGCAAAGCCAGCTTCAATCACCTTCTGACCCAAGTGGTGGGCATTGCGACGACCCCTGAATTGCTGCTGGGACTGGCATTATATGGCCTCGGGGCGGTGTTGTATATCCTCCTGCTAACCCGAGTTCCCCTGAGTGTGGCCGGTCCAGCCGCTTCACTCGGCTATGTCTTTTCGGTTTTGCTGGGCTACTACTTTTTCAGAGAACCAATTCTTTCCCGCCAGTTGGCAGGTCTAGGACTGATTGTCTGCGGCGTAATCCTGCTGGCATGGAAACGATAGGTCAGAGGATAAGGGTGTTGGGTGTCAGGTGAGTGGTTGGGAGGATGGGGATCTGTCAGGTGCTAGGTGGACTGACCGCTACAGAAACCGCTGCAACACATCGACCGTTGCCTGCCCGGTTTTCCCCCAGCTAAATTGTTGGGCTTGTTTCAATCCCGCCTGACGTAGTTGTTCACGAAGAGCCGAGTCGCTGGCCAGCGCCTGCATGGCGTCTGCGATCGCCCCAGTGTCGGTGGGGTTGACCAAAATCGCCGCCTCTCCGGTTACTTCTGGCAGGGAGGCCAAGTTGGAGGTAATCACGGGGGTGCCGCAGGCCATTGCTTCTAGAACTGGCAGACCGAATCCTTCCCAGAGGGTGGGGAACACCAGAGCGATCGCCTGGTTGATCACCGTGGGTAAGTCGGCATAGGGCAGATAATTGAGGAATTTGACCTGGGCCGCTACCCCTAATTGCGCAGCCTTGGCCTGCAAAGCAGGCCGGAAGCGTCTGTCCGGCGGACCTGCGATCCACAATTCGTAGTCGGTGTGGTTCGATAAGGCGGCAAAAGCGGCGATCGCCTGCTGCACATTTTTGTAGGGATCCAATCGTCCAACATAGAGGAAATAGTTACTGGTTGGCAAGTCCAACCAGCGAAAATGATCCGCATCATAAGCCAAGGGAATGGGAGTCAGCTTTTGGGCTGGGATGCCATAGAAACGGCTCACATCTTCGGCAGTGGCTACCGAGTTGGTAATAATATGCTGCGCTTCTTGCAGCACCAGCGGCACAATATAACGGCTGTACAAGGTCAGGGGCGATCGCCAACGGGGAAAGCGCAATGGGATCAGATCATGCACCATAACAATCGAGCGACAGCCAGCCCACAGGGGGGCTTCCGGGATGGGAGAAAACAGCAGGTTGGCTTGGAGGTGTCGGTACAGTGCAGGCAGTTGGAACTGGGTCCACAGCAACCGTCGCAGATGTCCCTGGGTGCCAGATTCGGCGGTCATGCCAGCCGGAATAGGGTGGCAGGTGAAACCCTCCGACGGTGCAGCCATCAGCAGGGTAGGAGCAAGTGGCTGCAAATAGGGAAACAGGTTCACGACATAGGTGGAAATGCCGGTGGGCTGCCGCATCAAGCAGGCCAGATTGACCAGGAGGGAACTGCTCACTATACCGTTACTTGTTACTGGTACTTTTCCTAAAAGGGACGCACCCATGGGTAGTTGCCCCCGCTTCACTGACCTATACCGCTTGTCGCAGTTCTACTAGCATGGAGCGCAGGCTTTGCCGCCAGTGGGGCGGATGCTCGCCCAACAAGGGCAAGATTTTCTGATGCGAGAGCACCGAAAAAGCTGGACGGCGCGCTGGGGTGGGATAGTCCTCCGTGGTAATTGGGATGACCCGCTGAAGCTGCAAATTCCATCCCAGCAAACGGGCTTCCTCGAAGATAGCAACGGCAAAATCATACCAACTAGCCACCCCACTATTGGTGAAGTGATAGGTGCCGGCTGTCTCCGGATTCAGTTGCGGAATCAGGTGAGCGATCGCCTGAGCGATGTCCCTGGACCAGGTGGGCGAGCCGATCTGATCGACCACCACCCGAATTTCCGGCCGCTCTGCCCCCAGGCGCAACATCGTTTTAACAAAGTTGCCCTTGCCATAGGTGCCGTAGACCCAGGCGGTTCGCAGGATCAGATGGAGGCAACCGGTTACCCGAATTGCTTCCTCACCAGCCAGTTTGGTGGCGCCATACACGCCCAGGGGATGGGTACTATCCGTTTCCAGATAGGGTAAATAGTGCTGGCCGTCAAACACATAATCGGTGGAAATATGCACCAGTCCGACGCCCAATTGCTGGGCTGCATTGGCCAACATTGCAGGCGTCACTGCATTGACTAACTGGGCTAATTCGGGTTCGCTTTCGGCCCGATCCACTGCCGTGTAGGCAGCCGCATTGACAATCAAGTCAGGCTGCATAGCTGTGACGGCAGCCTGAACCGCATCCGGTTGGCTAAAGTCGATCTCCCCTCGACTGGCGCAGATGACTTTACCCAATGGGGTCAGTGAGTGTTGCAGTTCCCGGCCAACCTGCCCCTCGGCTCCGGTTAATAAAATCCGTTTCATGCAATCGGTTCCAACCTGCTTGCTCTTCCAACCAGCTTACGGTTCAAAAACGACCGGCGTAAAGCTCCCATGCAAGCCATAGGGAACATGGTGGGTCAGGTGCAACCGGGCGATGGGTGCCCGGTTCAGATCGCTGGCATCCAGGATTACTAGATCGGAGCGATCGCGCCCAGCATCAAACATCAGGGTCAGCAACCAGCCGTCATCCTCCGCACCCTCCAGATCGGCCACCGGCAAACCATCACGGAAAGCGGCTGGGGAACGGGGCACAAAAATCGGTTCAGAGACAAATCCTCGAGGGGCCGCACTCCAAAGCTGGCGATCGCCGGTTTCAGTATCCACTTTCACAATCGCCTGGTGGGGGGCATTCCCTTGCGGTGCATGGGCCGCCGCCAGGTAGAGGAATCGATGGGGCCGTCCCACCTTGGCTGGATGGAGGGTGGGAAATTCGCAACAGCGAGGTTCCAGCAATTGGCGGTGAACCGTTCCAGTGGGCAGGTGCAACCGGAAGCGCCAGAGTTGGCCAGGGGCCAGCCGATCAAAGTTGGTCTGGCGGAAATCGGCATCCGGTTCGACTGCGGGCAGAGACGCATAGCAAACCGAATCAATCACAACCTCATCGCCCTGCTCAAAGGCATTGGCATGGTGAAACACAAAGCCCGCAGGGGTCTCGATCGTGAGCGGTTGGGCAGATTGGGGTGATCTCGGCATCAGAATGATGCGCGTCGGCTGATCGGGCTGGAAGGTGATGCACTCGCCGGCACCCCGAAAACCCAATAGAAACGGCAAGGGATTGAAGCGAACCGGATTCTGAAAAAAGATGGCAAACCGGGGGGTGATAGCAAAGTCGTGGATAAAGGCAAAACCAGGCACTGCCTGGCTGGAGCGACTGACTAATTGGCCGCTGGCATCCAGTTCATAGACCGTCAGGGTAGAAGACAGACCTGTTTTGATGGCGAAATTCACCAGCCGGGGCTGACCATCGCTGGCACAGGCAGGGTCCACCCAGGGATGGGCCGCAAACGCCGAACCCGGTTGCAAAATCCCATCCAGATCATCCAGGCCCAGGGTTGTAAGCGTCGCCGGATCCAGCCGGTGAGGTTGGGCCGCTTCCCACAAGGCCAGCAGTTTGCCGCCCCAGTAGATCACATTGGTATTGGCAATATTCTTGAGGTTGAAGTCAAAGGCATTAGCCAGCCAGCCCCCTGGTTTCTGGGTGCCAAACACGCCCCGATAAAGAATTCGACCGGCCTTTTGTTCCGCCAGATAGCCCTCACTGCGAACCATGCGGTTGCGGAAGTGGGCCCGACCATTGCGGAAGGCGATCGCACACACCATGCCGTCGCCATCAAAAGGATGGTGGATCGGCTGACCATTGACATCTAGCAACCCGGGCCCGTTGCGAAACAGGGTGCCGTGGAGTTCCGGGGGAACAGTTCCCTCTACGTCGTCGATCCAGTAATCCAGTTCGTCGTACAGGGAACGGTATCCCCGTTGCCAGTCCTCCCGGCTATAAGGTGGTGTAGGCCGCGAACTCGGGGTGGCTTCAGTCAAAGGTGCAGGAGACATGGTCTGGTGACAACGTATGGCGAGTAAAGACAAACATAACCGACCTGATTGATTCAGGCTAAGGTTATGGTTCAAAGCAAAATTCCGGGCTTCCGAATGATTTACCTTTCCTCTACGGAAGCAATGACAACTTCCTCTATTGGTTCGGAATGGGCATTGTGTAGTAATTCCGATACTAGATCTGGCAGAATCGGTTGTTCCAGGTGCTTGGAAGCTGACATATCCAGGTCGATCGCTGCTGGCACTGGCGGCAGCGCAGCCGTATCCGGATCAGCAGCCAGCGGTAAGTCACTAGAGGCCGGCAACCATCCCAACAAGGGCAGGGGCAACAGGGTTGTAAGATTGGTGAGGATCACCAGGAAAGCCAGGTTGGTAAAGTCAGATTCGGTAATGCCCATCCAGTGCATCAGGACAGCGCCAGATTCATAGGACACCAGGCCAGCCAAGTTGACCACCGACATCAACAGGGCAAATAGGGTGGCTTCCACACCGGGCGGACAGAGACGGGCCGCCAGCACCAAAACTGGCATGTAGGCAATCTGCCCCATCACGGTTAGGACCAAACTATCGCCCAAACTAAACCAGCGATCGCTAATGCCCAACTGCCGATTGGCATGGGTCACCAGCAACAGCATGGACATGCCCAAAATGGCAGAAATCACGGTTGACCAGCCAAAGATGGTCCGGAAGGGCACGGTTTTAAGATAACGCTGGAACACCCAAATTCCAGTCAAAGAGGCCAAACTCGTCACCAGCCGCACCCGACCCAGGAATTCTGGTTCAAACCCCAGTTCGTTAGTGGTGAAGAAGAAGAAAGCCGATTCTGCGGTTGGCGTTGCTTGCCAAAGAAACAGAAAAGCCGTCGGCATCCAGATTGCTTTCTGGGTCACCGCTTGCTTTAACTGACTCAGTTGATGCCAGACAACGGACCAGTCGGTTTTCTCCATATCTCGGCTTTCGCTAATTAGCCAGGCCACCAGGGAAACAATCAAAGGAAAGCTGGCAGTAATGGCAAACACAGTGCGAGCGCTGAAATGCTCCAGCAGAGACCCACTAAAGTAGGCGGTCAGAATGCCGCCAATCGCAGAAGCCCCCCAGCAAAGAGACTGAAGCGCACCGGCATCGCCAATCGACTCCTGGCGCGCCCGTTCCACCACCAGCGAATCGACAATCACGTCGCTAAAGGCAACGGAAAGAGACCCCAGGGCGATCGCAATGGTAGCGGTCAAGGCGGAATGAACCACCGTCGCCAGCGCCACCCAGGAAAGAACCCCCAACAGACCAGACAGAATTAGATAGGGTCGGCGGCGATAGCCAAAAATAGGCAGGCCATCGGAAACGAAGCCAAAGAGCGGCTTCACCATCCAAGGCAGAGCAGCCACCCCCAGCATGGCCGAAACCTCAGCCGGAGTGAGCCCCAAGTCATCTTTCAGGAAGAAACTGATCGCCAATCGCGCCAGCCCCAAAATTCCCTGCACAAAATAGACCAGGAGAATGGCAAACAACTCAGGACTCGGCTGCTGCCCAAAGAACAGCTTCTTGGCCAAAGCAGCCTTGAGCTGGGAAACGGGAGACATAGAAACATTCATTGATAATTTGTTACAAACATTTATCAATGTCCCTATGATATAGCAACTCTCAAGATGGTGTGGGGAAGGATCTGTTGCAACACCTCCCAAACTGCGGTTCCCAGGCATCCCTACCTACTGGGCAAAAGTCAGCTGATCCTGGGCGATCGGCATAGGAAGGGTGATCGGCAATTGGGAAGCCCCCCTCGCCTGCTATTCTCTACTGGTCAGGCAAGTGTCCATACTAACGCCAAGAACCATCCCCCAAAGCCTCCCAGCGGTCTGTCAAGGCTGTGTCTACCAGCTATTTCCATCACCTTAGACTTTGAACAGCAAAGCAGTAGGTCCCCCTAGCTGGGACCTTGCCAAAGCTTGATGGTGCCGTCCAGGCTCGCACTGACCAAAAGGGGGCGGGGTTTGCGGGTCTCCAGCGATGGACACAGGCTAAAGGCCACAGCGGAAATCGGGCCAGTCCGTTCTCCTAAGGTGAGCAATTCCTTACCGGTGCGGGGGCTCCAGAGTTGCAAGACATCGCTGCCGGTAGCCAGCCATTTGCCATCCGGACTAAAGGCCAGACTGTTAATCCGTCCAGCTTCCGGTTGTAGGCTCCGCTTTTCCCGCCCGGTTGCAGTACTCCATAATTTAACTAGCCCATCCCAACTACCACTGGCCAGTGTTTTGCTATCAGGACTGAAAGCAACGGTTTTCACAGCTTGGGTATGGCCTTTCAGGGTCCGCAGTTCTTTTCGGTTGGTTAGGTCCCACAGTTTTAGCAGGAAGTCAGTCCCAGCACTGGCTAGCAGTTGTCCATCTGGACTACAACTGAGTGCATCGACCCAACCCGTATGACCAAACAGATCCCCTTTTTCTTGTCTGGCCGCCAAATCCCAGAGTTTAATTGGGTCATAGAGACTACCACTGGCCAGGAGAGAACCATTGGGGCTGATTGCCAGACTCAATACAGTATCGGTGTGAAACAGCAGTTGCCCCAACTTTTGGCCAGTTTCCAGATTCCAGAGCCGGATGCTTTTGTCCGCACTACCGCTGACTAACACCCTGCCATCCGGGCTGATCGCCAGGGACTGAATGATATCCAGATGCCCAGTCAGGGTCCGGATCGGCTGTCCAGATTCCAGATCCCACAGTCGGATGGTAGTGCCACTGTTACTGGCCAGGATCGGCGCAACGGGACTAGTGGCGATCGCCACTACCTTGCCCGTACTGACCAGCGTATGCAAACACTGCCAATCGGGAGCGGCTTCCCGAACCGCAGCCTGCTTCGCAACCGCCACCTTGGCCGCAGGCAAACCGGGGCCAGAGACTGGTGATTGCTTGAGGGGAGCTGATTTTTGGGGGAGGGCGGCTGGTGGTGGTTTTTGCACTGTGGGCAAGGAAGAGAGTGCCGGTGGTTGGGAAACTCTAGGTGGAGTTTTAGGCGTAATCAGAAACGAGGCGCCACCCGATGGTGACCGGTTCACCGGGGAAGGCTGGCTCACCGGTGGTATGGTTGCTTCCGCCAGCGGACCTAAATCTGCCAGTGCGGCAGCAGCAGTCGTGTAACGGCGATTCAGACTAGGTTCCAGGAGACGATCCAGCACCTGACCCAATGGGTTACCCAACGGTGCTTTCAAATATTTGCGCCAGATCCAAACGCCCCGCTGCGGATCAAACAAATCCAAGGGAGACGTATTGGTCAGCAACTGGATGCAGGTCACCCCCAAACTGTAGAGGTCGCTGGCAAACACCGCTCTGCCCCTGGCCTGCTCTGGGGCTAAATATTCCGGGCTACCGATGGTGGTGCCAGTCCTTTGCAGGGCTGCTGCTGTCATCAACTTTGAAGCACCAAAATCCACCAGAACCAGATGCCCGGACGGCATATAGGAAGGAACTGGCTCAACGTGCTGACGCAACTCGTACAACAACCGGGTAGCGTCTGCCACCAAATATTGCCGCTGTGCCAAACTCAATTCGGGATAACGACTAAACTGGGCCGCTAACTGCTGACACCGCTGGTAAACTGCTGTCAACTCTGGAGAGGTTTGCGCCAAAGACCGACTGAGATACTCACTAAAGCGATACGGGCGCTCACCATGATCTCGAAATCCCTGCGCTGTTTCGGTGGTCAAAACCTGCAATAAGTTGGGCCAATCTGGTTCCGAACTCTCCTGGTTAGTGGTGACTTGGCCGCTGACGCTAATGATGTTGGCTGGTTTGATGTCGCGGTGGATTACGTGATGAGCGTGAATGAAGGATAAGACCGGCAACAGACTGCTCAACACCGTTACCACTTGGGACTCGCTGAACGCCCCATGAACCTCCAGGATTTCAGCCAGGGTCTTGCCATCGATAAATTCTTGCACCAGATATTGCTGACCATTGAGAGTGAAATGGGCCAGTAACTCTGGGATTTGAGGATGCTCTCCCAACTCTTCCAAGCGCACGGCCTCCTGCTCAAACAGTTCAGCCGCCTTTTTCAAGGAGCGGGGATTTTGGGTAATCGGCAGGAATTGTTTAATCACGCAGCGAGGTTTCGATGGTTTGTCCTCATCGATCGCCAAAAAGGTGCGGCCAAATCCCCCCTGACCAATCAGTTGAATCGGCAAGTAGCGGTCTTTCAACCGTAAAGTTGCCCCACAACTGCGACAAGACTCTCGCTTGTCAGTGTTTTGGGGCTTAGGACAGTCGGGGTTCAGGCAGTAACGCATAGCCGGACAATAACCAGCAAAGGACTATGATAACCGGTTGACGCCGGTTGCCCCTGTTCTCTTTGGCGGCTGTTTTTCTGGAGCCAGCTAGAATCGATAGGGTCTAGCCTGTCCAGGTCTTAGTTGCGATAGATAGTGGATTTGCTCAACAATAGGGAGCAACTTGTTTAGAGAGAAGGGTGGGGGAAATGAGAATCGGCTCGGAAGAACACAAACAACTGTTTTGCCAGAGTTTTTTAGACAGCCACCGCCTCTATGAGCCAGCGGAGATGAACTGGCCCCAGTTGGACAGCACCACCCTGGAACGGTTGCGGAGCATTCCTTTCTGGGAGGAAGCACTCTACACCGAACGGAAAGCCGGAGCCATGCTAAAAGCCTATGCCGAAACTGTCGAAGACCCGCTGATCCGGGAAGCGATCGCCCTCCAGGGACGAGAAGAGGCACGCCACGGTCGGCTAATCCAGTATTTGATTAACCACTATGGCATTGAGTTGCCCCCCAAGCCCGATCGGCCAGTTCCAGCCAACATTGAACCCGCCTTCATCAAATTTGGCTACGGCGAATGTTTTGACTCCTTTTTCGCCTTCGGGCTATTCGAAATTGCCCGCCAAGCAGGCCTGATGCCAGAAGTCTTCTTCACCATCTTTGATCCCATCCTGGATGAAGAAGCTCGCCACATGGTGTTTTTTATTAACTGGATCAACTATCGACTGGAGGCCAGAGGCACCGGCGCACTCAGGGGAATCAACGCTTTTTCGCAGTACGTCGGCGCCCTGCAACGCCGCTTGGATAACCTGCAGGGCATGGGCCAGAAAAAGGGCAAAAGCCAGAACAAAAAGGGATTTACCGCCACAGGCGCCAAGTCCCTAACCCTGGATCTGAGTCTGGAGAAGTTTCTGACCACCTGTCTGGAGGAAAACGCCAAACGGATGAGTGTTTACGATGAACGGTTGCTGAAACCAGAGTTCCTCCCCATCATGACCGGCGTTGCCCTCAATGTGATTCGTTTACTGCCCAAACGCAAATCCCGGCCAGTGGCCGACCCGGCCTAACAATGCCGTCCATTCAGACGATTCTGGCGCCTCAGGGAGCGGAATATCAGGCGGTTTGTCGAGGGCTCAGGGGCTTGACACAGATTCCCTTGGTGCGGGCCATCCCAGTGGGACCAGCAGCCGTCAGCCGCTATTTAACAAGGTTGCAGGCGGCAGAACGCCTGGAGCAAACCGCTGTCCTGGTAATGGGATTGTGTGGCAGTCTGACGGCGGCACAGACGGTGGGTGACCGGGTGCTGTACCAAGACTGTTGCTGGCATGGAACAGAGGAGGACACTGCGCCTTCGTCGCTCCTGTGCGATCGCACCTTAACCGATTCTTTGTCTCACCAGTTGGGAATAACAGTCCCCCAAGTGCGGGCGGTCACCCGCGATCGCCTGGTGATTTCCGCCGCAGACAAACAGCAATTGGCCCAACAGGTGGGTGCCGCGGTAGTTGATATGGAAGGCTATGCCGTCCTGCAAACCCTTGGCCCTGCTGGCGTTTCGATTGCCATGCTGCGAGTGGTCAGTGACGACAGTCAGCACGATCTGCCGGATTTGTCTGCAGCCATTGGGCCAGAAGGCACCCTCAAGCCTCTGCCCCTGGCCTGGGGAATGGTGCGCCAGCCAATCGCAGCAACCCGGCTGATCCGGGGCTCTTTGCGCGGATTGAAGATCCTGGAACAGACCACGGCAGAACTGTTTGGCGGCAACCGGGCCACGGCAATAACTTGAAATTTGGTTGAAGTTTGCTCAGTGGCTATCCCCTGAAACGCTAAGGTTGTCTCATTTCCACCCTTCACCCTTTCAGGTTTCCAGCAATTGTGGATGATCCAACAGGCTGGGTGGACTCGTCGGCCCGCATGGCGGATTCTCTGGGTTGTAGCTACGGGCTAGCGGCGACGGCCCAACGGCGGCGACTGCGAATGACAGGCGCTTCCCTGCATGTCCGCTCTGGGGCCCGCTTTGGCAGTGAGGATAGCTGTTATGGCCTGGAAGCCAGTCGGCAATTTGGCAGCTTGCAGACAACCATCTGGCAGGAAGTCCTGCGCCCGACTAGTTCGCTGAAAATCTCCAGCCTGCGCCGGGGGTTGCAACGGCAATACCTGAACATCCTGACAGATATGGTGTTGGGACGTACTACCGCACCAGAGGATGCTCGAACCATTGCCTGGTACGAACTGAAACAGTTACGGGCGACCCTGGACCCGGTACTCGCCCAAACAGACAAGCTGGATATTTCCACCACAGCCCATCTGGAAGAAGTGAGCGATCGCATCACCAAAGTTCTGGAGGCCCAGATCCTAACCCGCTAGGGCCAAACACCCACCACTCAGGAGTCTATTGGAGAACCCTGGGAACAGCACTATACCGGGTCTGCTCAGCATACATGGCCCGCAAAACCAAACCTGGATCCACATACTGATTGGCAAACTTTAACCCCCAGTGCAGATGAGGGCCAGTGGTTCGGCCGGTCATACCAACCCGGCCAATCCGCATACCGGCTGGCACAACCTGCCCTTCAGCAATTTGGATGCCACCGGAGCGATCCACCAAATATCGTTGCCCATTGATGGTTTCAACCGATCCCTTCATGTGGCAATAAATGTGAACCCATTGACCAGACTGCAGGATGATGGAGGTGCCACAGGCTGTGTCATCAGAGACTTCGATAACTTTGCCAGTCCACCAGTTGCGGATATAACTTCCCTCTGGAGCGGCCAGATCCAATCCTTTGTGAAACTCCTGAGAAGCGGAACCATCCGGCGATCGCCGATAGCCAAATGGCGAAGTATATTCCTGAAAATTTTCCACCGGAAAGGATGCGCCCTGCCAGCGACTTCCAGTTGCGACCTGATCGGCATTGGACTCAGAGGCTCGTACCATCAGTTGGCCAGCCGCCAGGGACAGAGCCGCCGCCAGGCCCACTCCTCCACAAACCGCAACACGCTTCAAGGAGAACATTTGACCATTGCATGGGAAAGAGGGGGGTGTCATTTCTTCACTCCTCAACTGACTTTCGCTGAATTGACTGGGATTCTGACAACAGACATAAACGGGACTAGAAAATTGGGATACTCAGAATTTCAGTAATCGATCTTCTGCTCTTTTTCTCGATAGACATTGGGCAATCCGGAGAACTTTGCAGGCAGAACCAAAGTTGATCCTGCCACAATTTATTGCAGAAACTTCACAGTTATCCACTAACCGAATCTGATGCTGTGACAGGAGGACTTTCAGGAACATGCCAAAAGGCTAGACATCCTACTTGAGCAAGAACATCTGAACCAAGCCACCCACCACATTCAGCAGGTTTTGCGCAAAGCTCATGCCCTGCTTCTTGGAAGCAGGCGTTTCCAGTTCTGTGGCAAACTTCTGAGCAACCTTCATGCCATCCTGGTTATCTTGCTTTTCAAACAACTGTTCCGCCATGCGCGAGTCGGCGATCGCACCAGCCCGATCCCCAAGCTGGAATCGCGCTACCCCCCGACCGAGATAGGCCTGGGCAAAGTCAGGATTGCGACTAATGGCTTGAGTAAAGTTTTCAATCGCGCCTGGCAAATTCTTTCGCAGACCATCTTCCATAGCCCAGCGATAAAAGTCTTCCGCCTGGCCAACCGAAGTCGAAAGCCCAATCGCTCCTTCCAATAACGTTGCGTCTAACTGAGTGCCTTCAAACGAAGCGTTCATCAGGTAGGCTGACCGCAGGTCTGTGCCAGTCAACTTTGCACCATCTAGATTGGCCCCCACCAAATTAGCACCCGCCAAACTAGCTCCGCTCAGATCCGCACCTTGCAAATTGGCTCCTTTTAGGTTAGCCCGACTGAGATTCGCCCCGCTTAAATCAGCCCCACTGAGATTGGCCTTGGCCAAATCTGCAAACACCAATCCCGCATTACTCAAATCACAGCGGGGACACTGCCGGGTAGAAAGTAGTTTTTGAACCAATTGCAAGTTTTCTGCTGCGACTGGAGTAACCAGGCTAAGCGTCGCTAAAACAGTCCCTACACCGGCGGGAAGCATGTTGCGAGTGACACAGTCTGACAATTTCATAAAACTAACCGTTGGCGTTTAAATACAATCTAAGGCAATGCGCCCTTGTATCTCGACCCGCTGGAAAACCCAACAATCCTGCCAACAGGATATACGCAAAAAAACGGACTGACACAGTTTGTTTTGAAAATCACGCCTCAGAGGTATGCCCAGAGAGGCTCATCTGGTTAGGATCAATTACTATTGACGGGAATTCTCTACAGAGAATGGCAATTAGAGTCGCATGAATCGCAACCCACAGGCATCTGGTCATGGCTCCAGCGACCAAAGGAGGAAAACCGGTCGCAGACGGCTATTTTCTTCGCCTCAATCGTCTCTTGGTCCTACTGGTCTGCTGAATGTGGTTCGAGTGGGACCGCGTCATTCCCCTTGGCGGGATTTATATCACCTCCTGCTGACCCTGTCCTGGTGGCAGTTTTTGGGGCTGCTGGCTTGTCTCTATGTCAGTACTAATTTGCTGTTTGCGATCGCTTATCTGCTGGAGCCGAATGCGATCGCCAATGCCCAACCCGGTTCTCTGGCAGACACGTTCTTTTTCAGCGTGCAGACCATGGCCACCATCGGCTATGGCGCCATGTTTCCCCAAACCGGCAGTCCTATGCCGTGCGGGAAATTCTATGGAACATGCGATTCGTCGATATTCTGTCTACCCAGACTAACGGCCAACGCATCATTAATTACCACAACTTCCATCAGGTTGTGCCACTAGAAAATAGATAGGCCGACCTCAAGCAGGACCAACCGTTGAAACTGGAACCAGCACACAGTAGTCGGCATCCAGGAGATTGGCTGTCTTCTGTGTCCTAATTTCTGTCTCCTAATTTCTGTCTCCTAATTTCTGTCTCCTAATTTCTGTGTCCTAAACTTCTGGCCCCTGATCTCTGGCTCCTAATATCCCTGATACATCAGGCATTCCCGGTTTTAGTTGACACCTCAAGCTTCATCCATTTTTGATAAGCAACTGCCAGCTTTTCGTCATAGCGGTTCTGTTGGTAACCCATGCCGTTATAACGCAGGGCAAAGCCAGCCCAATCGCGCTTAATCAGATACTGATCCAGCTTCTGACTTTTGATGAAATTAAACATGGCCATCAGTTGTTTTCCTTCACTCAGGTGCATATCCCGAACAAATTGCTCAATATCGGCGTAGCCAGCTGCTTTGAAGTTAAATCCCATAATCTGGCCTAATCCCCAGGATGCCGACTGGAGTGCGGCTTTGCGGTCTAGCTGCATGGCCCTCTCCAAGCGAGTCCATTCTCGAGCGCCGCCCAGATACAGGTCCGGATTCCAGCGGGCACTGGAAATATCTCGATGGGAAACATCAAATTTTCCCTGGGTAAATTCTGAAAACCAGTGGGCTTCAAACAAAATCTTGGGTCTGCCGTCCGCTAAGAAACCAGATCCAGACGATTCAATCTCAACTACGGCTCTAATGGTTGCCCCATCGCACCCTAACAACTGGGCAACAGACAGGTAGTCACTGTCGGTTAATTTTTTACTGGCTGGGGACGGACTAACGGAAGGCGGTGGAGCAGGTGATGGCGTGACGGTACTTGCAGATGGGGAAGGTTGAGTAGTTGGAGCAGATGGGGAAGGTCGGGAGGTAGAGGAAGTTGGAGAAGGTTGAGTAGTTGGAGCAGATGGGGAAGGTCGGGAGGCAGAAGAAGATTGGGAGGATGAGGTTGGGCGGGGCGTGGGCTGTGGCGTGGGACGAGGCTGAAGCAAGAGTTTGGCAGCCTTGGGGGTCAGCACTGTGACATTTAGCTGGTTCGCTTTGGCAAACGACTGGTAAGCCGATTGGCTACTGGCAGTCCAGATGCCATTCACTGTGCCAGGATTGAAGCCCAAGCGCAATAGGTTTTGTTGAATTTCTCGAACTAAGGCAGCATCTTCTCTAACACTAATCAGTTGCCATTCGATTGGGCTGGTTGCAATGTCCTTGAGGTTCATAGGAATCAAAGTAAGAGAAGGTAGTAGAGTTCATGATTTGCCCACGTGGGAGTGACGTATCTGTTATGAAACCAGTCCTGGCGAGTTTTGTTGCGAAAAATCAATCTTTTTTGATGAAGTTGGGAATGCCCTTGAACCTTTTCAAACGATGTTAGGCTGGGAACGTAGTCGGCAAGACAGCGCTGAATGCCAGTTATTGCGTTCCTACAAGGGGCTTTGGGTGCTTCCAGTCTTCTTCTGGGAGCTGGTCTGGGTGTGGTTTGGCAGCCCAGTCGGACATTTTCTGCGGCCATCATGGCCTTTGGCAGCGGTACCCTCCTGTCAGCGATCTCGTTTGAAATTACTACCCAGGTTTATCAGAAAGGTGGATTTGGCCCCCTTTTAGTGGGCTTTATGGTTGGCGGTAGTCTGTTTACCCTGGCAACTCAATATGTTGACCAGCAGGGAGGATTTTTGCGCCATCCTGCATCGAGTCGACGGTACTTATTCCAACAACGACAAGAGGCCGCATCCGAAGTGCTGGATCGGCTGGCCCACGTCGAAGTAATGCGTAATATCCCCCCCGCTGAACTCCAAACGTTGTTACCCTTTTTCAAACTCTGCATCGTGGATCCGGGAGAAGTTCTGTGCCGGGAGGGAGAAGCGGGAGACAGCCTTTTTTTAATATTAGAAGGGCAAGCGGAGGTACTTAAAGGCCAACAACCCATTACTGTTCTGGGGGCAGGAGAAGTGTTTGGTGAAATGGCTGTGTTGACTGGTGAACCTCGATCTGCGACCGTGGTTGCCCGTACCCCAATGGAACTGTATGAGCTGAAGCGCAATGACTTTAATGCACTGTTGGCCCGTGCCCCCCAGATTGCTGGAGCAATGAGTCTGGTTTTAGCTCGCCGCCTTCAAAGCACTACTGAATCCCAAGCACAAGCTGAACAGAGGCGAGACCACTGGCGTCAATCAGTTCTGGACAGTGTAGAGATTGATTTGCCACCGTCTGAGCAACAGGCTCTCATGCAACAGTTGACGACCAGGACGGCGCCGCTAGCCATTTTAATCGGCTCGATGATTGATAACATTCCCGAATCCGCCGTGATTGGCATGTCAGCCGAAAGCAGCCATTTCAATGGTTCTTTTCTATTGGCGGTTTTTCTCTCTAATTTTCCGGAGGCCCTTTCCAGTTCCATGGGCATGAAAAAAGCCGGGGCCCGAACAGAGCGGATTTTGGGATTGTGGAGCGGAATCGTTGTTTTATGCGGTCTGGTGGCTGTGTTGGGCGACTTTCTCCAGGGCAGTGCCTCCGGTTTGGTCTTGCTGTTGACACAGGCGATCGCAGGAGGAGCAATTTTAGCCATGATCGCTAGCACCATGATGCCAGAAGCCTACGAACTGGGCGGTGGCTCGATTAATTTCTCCACCATTCTGGGATTCTTGATTGGGTTTTGGGTCTCCGCTCCCCATCTCCAACCATAAAGAGGCCAACCAGCCATTCATTGGGTCACCCTGGCCCGGTGTCGTCTCTTCTGTTTAGCAAGCCTAAAGTTGCGTTCAAAGAATGATTTAATCTTTGTATCATTGGATTAAAAGAAGTTGAAAATCCTGCGTCAAACCGATATACTTTCGACGTGTTTTGTAACTAGCACTACACTTAACAGAGAAAAAGGGGGTACGGGGCTTGGCACGGAGACGCAAGCGCAAGAGTCGGCGGCGGCAGGAGGGTCGTAGGATTCTGGAAAGTGTTCCTCAATACAGCATTGAATGTGGAGAGGATAAGCCTGTGACAGCAGCTCGGAAATTTATCCATGCAGAAGGAATCATCCCTCCTGCATTGCTGCTGGTTAAACGGAATGAACACACCACTGACCGCTATTTTTGGGCAGAGAAGGGTTTGTTTGGTGCTCAGTACGTTGAAGAAAATCATTTTCTGTTCCCCAGTTTAAGACCATCGGATGACGTCCCCAGTAATGATCTTGCTTTGGCTGGACGCAAATAACCGAAACAAAAGATTGCAGAAACTGGGTCTAGAAATCTGTTATCAACATTAAACCCACCTAAAGATCAATTTAGGTGGGGTTAATCTATAGGCCAACCGTCAGGTCTAATTGACTTTAATGGTCGATTAGACCGATTCTTCAACACACTTGAACGGAAAATTACGCTGCATGATTTCTAACTCATCTCGATGAGCCACTAACGTAATCAAACTTTGGTGGGCAACCGATTCACCAGGCACCCCATTAACCGCTTCCACCTTCAAAGAAATTCTTTCCGGGCGTTTGGCCCCTCGCCAGTAGAACCAGCCCGTCAAGGGCGACACCAGGATGAGGAAGAAAAAGAAATGGGCAAAAGCAGGAAAGAGAAAGGCAAGCACTAACGCCAGACAAAGTAACCCGATCGCCGCCAATAGCGTTAAAAAAACAGCCAAGAACCAGCTAGGGCGGACAATTCCCTCGAAAATGAGCTGATTGGGAGATCCTTCATCCGGAGAAACCCGGTAGGAACGCTGGCTAAAATACTGTTGCAATTGCTGCAATACAGAATCCTGCGGCTCTTCTGCCAGGAGTTTGACCGTCTCAGTCCGATCCTTCACCGATGCCCGAATAAAGAAAAATAACCCAATCAGCAGCAGGAAGGTGAGCAACAAAGTTGAAATTGATGACGAAATCATGAACCCCGCAAGGACAGATCAAAAACAGACACTAAAGAATCCTTTCTATGAAATTAGCAACTATATAACAATTCTATTTGATTTGTGAATACCTGGATGGTGAAAGGGCTTTGTGAGAAGGATTTCCTGCGGAAACCTTTCACAATCCTGTTCAGATCGCTATAGCAGTTCCTGGACAACTGAAGTACATTGAGAGCTTTACCTTACTGACTGACAAAGGATCCGATCTAGATTGGTGCTGAGCAATGCGAAACTAAACACCAGCAAAGGTTTCGATGGGTTACGCGAACGCTCATGGAGCCTTAGGCCGTAGCCCATGCCCGCAGGACTATTGCCCACAGGGCTATATCCATCCTACGGCAGAATCAGGGTTTCAACAGTTTTGTCAGTCAACCAGGACAGATCCTATCGATATTTTCTCCAATTGCTTCCCTGACTTGATCGAGAAATTAGCCCAGAGAAACCCTGGGCAAACCCGCCTCGACTTAAGTTCAAGCCTATTGCCCTGTGGCAAGACCTTGAGAATAAGAAGCCGGTAAGGAATGATGATTTTTGACATAGTCAGCCCATAGCTGGCTCAATTCCTGAGCATGTTGTAATGCATCCGGGTTGACTTGATACATCCGGCGAGGACGCCCCCTGCCCTCAACCTTTTTCCAATACCCTTCAATCACATTTTCTTCTTCAAGGAACTTGAGTGCACTGTAAAGAACCGTATCCGAAAGGCGGTAGGTCGGATACTCCCTCTCCAGCAGATTGATCAGTTCTGTGCCATAGGAATCATGACGGAGCAACACTGCCAGAACGTAACAGACAGCCAGTTCCTTATTGAGATAAAACGGCGGCGGAGCCTGAAAGAAGCGGTAGATATCCTCGAATTTCATTGTTCCCATCCAAGCAAAAGTACAGTAGATCCGCGTAAACGAAATCTATGTTGGTGATGAAGTCGACAAAAAGAGCTACATCTTAGTGCCTTATCCTAACGCCCGTAACCATCCAGTGAAATGAAATTAGCATTAAGCTAAGGAATTGGTTAAATTTGAGCAACTTAGAAGTCAACAAGAGCCTGGTTGTCCCCTTTAGAAACACTGCAAAAAGTAACTGTCAAGGTCACGTCCTCTAGCTCTTCACTGTTAGAATCCATGAATTTGACAACTGTCTGCTGTACTCTGAAGTTACCCAGCAATCTAAATATGACCTTTTCAGCCAAACTACCAATTTTGCAATTGACTAAAATCAGCCCTTGAGTTCGTTAGTCCTGACAAGTATGCCTCCTTAAAAGAGCAGGATAACCTAACCCGTACAGAAAATGAACTGCTTGTAGAGGCGAAGCTTGACCACTAACTTAATATGATTATGGCAAAATTTGCTGAAGAGAGACAAACAAAATCAACTTTAAAGAAAAAATAGGGTTAAGTGCAACAAAACATATACAGTCTTCACACTAAACCAGTTCGTAGAGCAACAACCGCCGCTTGAACCCGGTCATCGACTGCTAGTTTATTCATGATCCCACGGATGTGAGTCTTTACTGTATTGGGGCTGAGGTAAAGGGCGGCGGCAATTTCCGGATTACTGTATCCTTCAACCATTAATTTTAGGACTTCCAGTTCCCTCTGGGACAATTGGCCGACCTGATTGGTCGGTGCTGGAGGCTTGAGATGTTCAATCACCCGCCGAGCAATTTGGGGATCGAGATAAATGGCTCCTTCTTGGGCCGCCGCGATCGCAGCGAGTAACCGATCCACATTGGTACCCTTGATGCAATAGGCATCAGCACCGCTGGACAGTGCCGCAATCACCTCTGTTTCACTGGTATGGGAGGTCAGAACCACAATCCGGACATCCGGCAATTGTTGTTTGATCTGCTGGGTAGCGGCGATCCCATCGAGACGGGGTAAGCCAATGTCCATGACAATCACATCTGGTTTCAGGCGCAACGCCGTTTCAACTCCAGAGTAACCGTCGTTCACCTGTCCAACTACCGTAAATTGTGGATAATCCTCCAGGGATTGTTGCAGCCCCAACTGCATCATGGGATCATCTTCAACGATTAGAATCCGCAGGGGCGTCGATTCTGAAGACAAATTCACCGGGATACTGGGATCAGTCATGGGTCCTCAGCTAAATCAACGGATTGATCGCACCTGCCTGTCAAGAACCGACAGATCAAGCGACTTGTGACCCATCCTATGACAAGTTCAGCCATTCGGCACGCTTACCCTCCAGCCACTCGACGGTCTGACAGAAACCAACCTGGCCAACCTGGGCTGGAAATTCCCGGTTGACGCTAATGCGCCTGTGTCAGACTGGTAAAATCTAGGTTTGATGCACCCCAAACGCCCATGCTCGATAAATCTGGAACCGCTTCGCCGACTTCCAATCTTCAGCAAATTGCCACAACCTTTCGCCTAACCGGTTGGATCAGTTTTTGGTCTCAGTTAGTCCTGACCATTGTGTCTGGCTCCATCCTGTTGTTTGCCAGTGTTTCCCGAGGTTCAGCAGCCAATGTCAACACCAATACCAGCATCGGCGTTGGTCTGACAATCCTAGGCATTGCGGTCCTGGGGTTCAACATGTATTGGTCCCTGTTCCGCTACATCCCCATTGGGCGTCAGTTAGGTGGCAAGTCAACCGTACGTCCGAAAAAGTCGGAGGCCATTCAAACCATTCGTCTAGGCTTACTGGCCAGTTTGGCTGGAATGTTGGTGGCGTTGTTAGGGGCTGAAGCCATTGTCGGTCTGCTGTTTGCCAAAGCTGCCAGTCAAGGTGTCGCTGGTTTTGTTAATGTGGATCCAGCAAAGTTTATTCAACCACTAGATATTTTGGTGGTGCAGGCCAGCATTAATGTGATTCTGGCCCAATTTATTGGCATTACAGCTTCCCTTTGGCTGCTGAACCGCATGAGCCGCTAGTTGATTTTTGACTGAGGGGGAGGGGGTATGAGCTGCGACCCAATCCCCAATGCCTACCACCCCCACCTGACGGTTGATGGCTGATTCCTGACCGCCTATTACCGTTCCAACCAGTCAAAGATCTGTTCCAATTGCTCTAGCGACACTAATCCATACCGCCACAAAACCATGTGTAGCGGTCCGTGATCCTGCTCACTCTGCCGCAGGGCCATGGCAATAGTCGATGAAGAGATTGCCAGTTCGGTCTGCAAATAGCTAATCAGTTGGGTGTTGTTGCGGTTGAATTCCACGGCTCGATTTAGCTCCTCAGTTATCAGCATTCCTGGCAACTGTTTTTTGGGGGGGGTAAACGGAGAAGATGCCTATCATCCTATGGAGGTGGGAACAGTTCATCTTCACCTGGTTGAATCACCAGATCGGGGGATTTTGATCAATCACCTGAGTCTGAGCAATTGACTGTCATTTTGTTAAACCACAATCTGATGGGATCGAACGCATTGTTTCATTTCCTGTCAATCGGTCAGAATGCGTACGATCGCTATCCTTGGGGGTCAGATTCCTGACACGTTGGGCAGGCTTCCCCCACATCTGGTGGTGTAATTTAAATATGAAGATTTATCAGTGTGTGAAGATTTACCGATTTATGGGAAACCGACGGCGATCGCAGGCGGCGACGGGCATTCTGCCCTGTGAGGGGGATCAACCCTCGGTCTGAATCGGGTTCCACAGCACACCATGATTACCGTTTCTCTGCCCTGGCAACGGTGGCTGACCCCACTGCTGGAAACAGCCTGTCCCCTTTGCCAGCGGTCAACCGCTGAGGGGCTTTGTCCGTATTGCCAGAGCCAATTACAAGCCTGCCAACTACCCACAACCGAACAGATCGTGTCGGGAAGTCCACCGATCTTTGCCTGGGGCCGTTATGATGGGGCCTTGAAACGGGCGATCGCGGCCCTGAAATTTGATCAGCACCCAGAAATTGGGTCTGACCTGGGACGCTGGATGGGACAGGCATGGCTAGCTTCCGTTGAGTCCAGCAACAAAGGCATGCCAGTTGTGCCGATTCCCCTGCATGAAAGTAAACAGCGCCAACGGGGTTTTAATCAGGCGGAATTACTCGCCAGAGGATTTTGTGCAGTTACCCGATTGCCACTGATTAACCAGGGGCTCCTACGGCAACGAGCCACCGAAGCGCAGTTTCACCTGCCGTCAGCAGTAGAACGGGAACGCAATCTACAATCGGCCTTTGCGATCGGCCCAACCCTACTCAAGCAACCACCGAAACGCCCCGTTTTGTTGCTGGATGATATCTACACCAGCGGAGCCACAACCCGATCTGCCATCGCAACGTTGCATCGCCAGGGCATTCGAGTTGGTGGTGTGATCGTGCTGGCCAGGGCTGGTGCTCGCTGGCGATCGCCTACTTCTTAGTTGCCAGCTTTTTAGCCTTAGTCATCTTGCGCAAGCGAATCGATTTAGGGGTGACTTCCACCAGTTCATCCGGGCCGATGTATTCCAGGGCTCGTTCCAGACTCATTTCCATGGGGGCTTGAAGCTGAACCAATTCCTCTCCACTAGCGGCCCGATGGTTAGTCAGTTGTTTGGTCTTACACACATTCAATTCCAGATCCTGGGGCCGGTTGTGTTCACCCACAATCATGCCCTTGTAAACCTTGGTGGATGGCGTAATGAAAAACACCCCCCGGTCTTCAGCATTCTTCAGGGCATAGAAAGTAGCGGTTCCCTCCTCGAAGGAAATTAATACCCCATTCCGACGGGCTTCGATATCGCCGCTGATTGGTCGATAGTCCAGGAAACTGTGGTTCATAATGCCTTCGCCGCGCGTTAACCGCATGAACTCACCCCGGAAGCCCACTAACCCGCGAGCCGGAATCACAAATTCCAATTGGGTGCGGCCATTGGCGCCCACCAGCATATCCTGCATCTCGCCTTTGCGCTGACCCAGACGCTCAATACAACTGCCCACTGCCTCTTCTGGCACATCCAGAACCAGAGTCTCAAACGGCTCACAGGGCTGGCCGTTCACTTCCCGATAGATCACCTGGGGTTGGGAGACCTGAAACTCGTAGCCTTCCCGCCGCATGGTTTCAATCAGAATGCCCAGATGCAGTTCACCCCGGCCAGAAACCAGGAATTTGTCGGGAGAATCGGTTTCTTCCACGCGCAGGGCCACATTGGTTTCCAGTTCCCGCATCAGGCGATCGCGCACCTGACGGGAGGTAACAAACGTCCCTTCCTGCCCAGCAAAGGGGGAGTCGTTGACCGAAAAAGTCATCTGCAAGGTCGGCTCATCCACCTTGATCAATGGCAGGGCCTGCGGTTCGTTGGGACAGGTAATCGTCTCGCCAATATTGGCATCGGCGAAACCAGCAACGGCCACAATCTGACCCGCTGAGGCCGCTTCAATTTCAATCCGCTTCAGCCCCTCAAACCCCATCAGTTTGGAAATCTTGGCCTTGACAATCTCCCCATTTTCCTTCACTAGAGCCGCCTGCTGGCTAGCCCGGATGGTGCCATTGTGGATCCGGCCAATTACAATCCGACCCAGATAGTCCGAATAGTCCAGCGTCGTGACCTGGAGTTGCAGCGGCTTCTCCGGATCGCCAACGGGTGGGGGAACATGCCGCAAAAAGGCTTCAAACAAAGGCTGCATATCGACCCTCGGATCATCCAGATCGTCGATCGCAAACCCGCTCAGTCCAGAGGCAAACAGATAGGGAAACTCACACTGATCATCGTCTGCACCCAGTTCCAGGAACAGATCCAAGACTTTGTCAATTGCCTTGTGGGGCTCTGCCTGGGGCCGATCAATCTTGTTGACCAGCACAATCGGACGCAGGCCCTTTTCCAATGCCTTCTTGAGCACAAAGCGAGTCTGGGGCATGGGACCTTCGTTCGCATCCACAATCAGCAAACAGCCATCCACCATGCCCAACACCCGTTCCACTTCGCCCCCGAAGTCGGCGTGACCGGGCGTGTCCACAATATTGATCAGGGTGTCCTTATAGCGAACCGCCGTATTCTTAGCCAGGATGGTAATACCACGCTCCCGCTCTAACTCATTGGAGTCCATGACACAGTCCGGAATGTCTTCCCCATCACGAAAAGTGCCAGCCTGTTTCAGCAGCGCATCAACCAGCGTCGTCTTGCCATGATCAACGTGAGCAATGATGGCAACATTGCGGATAGGGAGAGTCATAGGAATCGGTTTAAGTTCGTTAGGGTAAAACTGTGCGGCTTCCATCCAGATTTACTGCAATTTCCACGGCAGTCTGAACCCGTTCAACAGTCAATCTGCTCGCTCAAAAGAGTTTCAACGTTTCAGCCGTCGGCTGATCCTAGTGAAAATTGCAGCATTTCCAACCCGAACAGCCCACTTCTGACCAGAAGCCTTACAAATTGTAACGCAATTTGCCCTAAGTTGTAACGCAGTTTAATCGCCCCCTGCCGCAGCAGCCAATCACCGCTTGATCAACCAACTGAACCTGACCCAACACAGCCGCCACATCCGTCTCGACCTTGACCTGGGAAGCCCCTGATTCAACTGTGGAGCACGCATGTGGCGCCCTGACCGTAGGCAACACTCAACTGGAAGCAATATCGCCATACTGGCCATTCTGAAGCACCAGGATATGCAACGGATGGCAAACCATTTCAGGCAATCACACAAAAACGGAGAGCAATTGCCCTCCGTCTTGCGTTTACTGAGAGTTGCGAGATTATAGCTGAGGAATATACTGTTCCTTTTCCGGTACATCTGTATACTCAGCAACGATACGGCGGAATTCATCGCCATCGATCGTCTCTTTTTCCACCAGCAGATCCACCAGGCGATCAATCACGGTGCGGTTTTCCCGCATCATCCGGCGAGCATCGTCATAGCAGTGCTCCACAATCGAGCGCACCTGGGCATCAATACGAGCAGCAATTTCTTCGGAATAATCGGATCGGGTCAACCAATCGCGCCCCAAGAACACTTCTCCGGTCTGACTTTCAAGAGACAGGGGACCCAGGTCCGACATGCCGAAGCGAGTCACCATTTGTCGGGCCATACCAGTTACCTGTTGCAGGTCATTGCCCGCCCCCGTGGTCACTTCAGCATCGCCGAAGATCACTTCTTCCGCTGCCCGGCCACCCAGGGCTCCGGTAATCCGGGCCATTAATTGGGAACGGGAAACTAGACTCTGCTCCTCACTGGGGGTGAACCAGGTCAAACCACGGGCCTGACCACGGGGAACCAGAGTCACTTTCTGCACTGGGTCGTGATCTTTCAACAGGGTGCCCACAATCGCATGGCCAACTTCGTGATAGGCAATCAAACGCTTGCTCTTGCTGTCTACCAGGGGAGTGCCTTCCATACCGGCGATGACCCGATCCACCGCATCGTCGATCTCCAACATGGTGATGGCTTCCTTGCGGCGGCGAGCCGTCAAAATAGCCGCTTCATTCAGCAGGTTGGCCAGATCAGCGCCAGAGAAACCGGGGGTACGGCGGGCGATCGCCTCCAGAGAGACTTCCGGCGCCAGCTTCTTATTACGGGCATGCACTTCCAGTACCGAGAGACGACCCTTAATATCGGGGGCGTCAACGGTAACCTGACGGTCGAAACGGCCAGGACGCAACAGGGCCGCATCTAGCACATCGGGACGGTTGGTGGCGGCAATAATGATGACGCCGGTATTGCCCTCAAACCCATCCATTTCAGTCAACAACTGGTTCAGGGTTTGCTCCCGTTCGTCGTTGCCACCGCCAATGCCAGCTCCCCGCTGACGGCCAACAGCATCAATTTCATCGATAAAGACGATACAGGGCGCATTTTCCTTGGCCTTCTTAAACAGGTCGCGGACGCGAGAAGCACCCACCCCAACAAACATTTCTACAAATTCCGAACCGGAGATGCTAAAAAAGGGAACTCCGGCCTCACCGGCGATCGCCTTGGCTAGCAGGGTCTTACCTGTTCCTGGGGGGCCCACCAGCAACACTCCCTTGGGAATACGGGCGCCGACGGCCGTAAAGCGCTCAGGCTTTTTCAGGAAAGAGACCACCTCTTGCAGTTCTTCCTTGGCTTCATCAATCCCAGCCACATCATCGAACATGACCCCTGTCTTAGCCTCCATCTGGAAGCGGGCCCGGGACTTACCAAAGCTCATGGCCTGACCGGGGCCACCGGGCACATTGCCGGACCGGCGGAACAGGAAAAACAGGCCGCCAATTAGCAACAGCGGGAAAATCAGATTGCCCAACAGACCCCAGATCGCCCCATCATTCCGAGCCGGATGAGAATCGAAGCTAATTTTGGATTCCCGCAGGCGGGTAATTAACTCCGGAGCATTGCCGGGCAGGTCAACCCGGAGATGCTGCAGCCGGTTATCGAGTTCGGGATCGACCGCTTCTACGATCGCGGTCCGGCCGCCGTCATAGAAGTCCACACTAACGATCCGGTTGGCATCCAGATATTCCAAAAACCGGCCGTAGGTCATCCGGGTGCTAGCCGTATTGCGACCCAGATTCATTGACGAGGTGGCAAACGATCCCTGCCACAGGAAAAATCCAATCAACAGGGCCGGCAGTGCCCACAGTAGAACCATTCTCCAGGAGAATTTCATAAAATTAGCGCCCTCTCATACCGTTAAATGCCGCTCGACGAAGCATCTTAAAATCCCTTGATGTTCAGATTGTCTGTCAACGAAGGGTCTCATGCAATTAGCAGGTTGTATCCTCCCGTCAGAGCATACAGACCAATTCTTCTAATCATTGTTAATTAAATTTAACGTAATGATCCGGTTCAGGACAACCTCAGGTTTCGGACAGCCCGGATTCATTTCGCATCCATCCAGTTTTGTCCGGCGCGGATCTCGACTGATAACGGCACACTCAGGCAAATAGCTGTTTCCATGGTCTGTTTAATCTGGGGCTGTAACACCTCCCACTCCTGGGGTGGCATCTCGAACACCAATTCATCATGAACCTGGAGCAGCAAGCGGGCCTGATAGGGTTGTAACAGGTTTTGTAGCTTGATCATCGCCACTTTAATAATGTCTGCACTGGAACCCTGAATCGGGGCATTGGCCGCTGCCCTCAGCAACTGGGCGTCATACTGGTCGCGGACCTTGATCTGATTGGGGTCAATCTGCTTCGGGTCATGGCCGCGCAACTTCCGCACATTTTCACTGCTGAAGTTGAAGTAACGTCGTCGTCCCAGAATTGTTTCCACATACCCCTGGGCGATCGCCTGGCGCTGCATCTGCTGCAGATAGTCAAAAACCCTGGGATAGCGTTGATAAAACCGATCAATAAAGGCTTTGCCTTCGCTAGTGCTGACACCGGCTTCCCGGGCAAACCGTTGTGCCCCCATGCCATAAATCACGCCAAAGTTAATGATTTTGGCTAGCCGTCGCTCCTCTGAGGAAATCTCCTGTTTATCTAGCAACAACTGGGCTGTCAAGGTGTGGACATCCCCATTATTGCGGTAGGTTTCCAGCAGGGTCGGTTCCTGACTCAGGTGGGCCAGAATTCGCAGTTCAATTTGGGAGTAGTCCGCCGCCGCCATAAGCCACCCCGACTCCGGAATGAAAGCTTGGCGGATCTGACGGCTGAAGGCGGTACGGATAGGAATATTTTGCAGATTGGGATCGGAAGAAGACAACCGTCCGGTGGCCGTAATCGCCTGGTTGAAGTCCGTATGCACCCGGCCTGTATCGGGCCGCACCAGAGCCGGCAAGGCATCCACATAGGTTGATTTCAGCTTGGCCAGGGTGCGATATTCCAGGATGGCATCTACCACCGGATGGTCGCCCTGCAATTTTTCCAGGGTGGCTGCATCGGTAGAGTAGCCACCGCTCCTGGTCCTGCGGGACTTGCGCCGGTCCAGGCCCAAGGTTTCAAACAGTAGTTCACTCAACTGTTTGGGAGAGCCCAAATTAAAGCTTTGGCCCGCCACCGCGTAAGCCCGCTCTTCGATCGCCCGTAGGTCCTGTTCCAGGGTTTTGGAAAATTCCTTCAGATAATCCTGGTCGATCCGCACCCCCACGTATTCCATATCTGCCAGCACCGGTTCCAGCGGTTGCTCCACCTCCAGTAACAGCCGTAGGAGAGCTGGCGTTTCCTCCAGGCGGCTACGTAATTGCGGCACCAGCAGCCAGGTGGTGTAGACATCCATCCCGCAATAGTTGGCCACAGTTGGAATGGCCACATCCGCAATCGTTTTGCCCTTGGGCACTAGATCGCTGTAACTCTGGGCCAGGATATTCAAATACTGCAAACTGAGATCGGTCAGGTTATGGCTGCCCTCTGGATTCAACACATAGCTGGCCAGCATGGTGTCAAATACCACGCCCATCAGGTGGATCCCCTGACAGCGCAACACCAGGCGATCGAATTTAGCGTTCTGCAGAGCTTTGGGATAGGTATCATTCTCCAGAATGGGTCGGAGAGCCTCTAATACCAGGAACTTCTCCAAGCAGGCGCCCTGCCGGTGCCCCATGGGAATGTATGCCAGATCGGACAGTCCCTCGCCCCAACAACAGCCAATCCCCACCAAGTCCGCATCCCGAGGTTCCAAAGCAGTCGTCTCCGTATCCCAGGCAACCGGTTTGGTTGGGTCAGTGTGGTCTGCCAGAATCTGAACCAGTTCGGCTAGCTTTTCCGGGGTGTCAATGATTCGGGGCTGGATGGGAACCGAGATCACCTGCTGGGCCGCCGCCGTATCCGCTGCACTGAAAAACCAGAGGTCGCCTTCCTCGTCTGCTCCTGCGCTACGACTCGGCGCCGCATTGGCCTCAGGAAGCGGGGGCAGCCCGCTAAACTGCCGTTGCAGTTTTTGGATTTTACTCAGAAAGGAGCGAAATTCTAATTCCTCCAGCAAGGGAAGCAGGGCCGCTTCATCAAACCCCTGCAACTTGCAGGCTTCCAGATCAACCTCCAGTGGCACATCCAGATGAATCTGCGCCATGTATTGGGAGTGCAAGGCCGAATCCCTACCCTCTTCCAGCTTTTTGCGTTCAGCTCCCTTCAGTTGCTCCAGAGATGCATAGATCTGATCCAGGGAACCGTAGGTATTCAATAACTTAACTGCAGTTTTCTCGCCAATGCCCCGCACCCCTGGAATGTTGTCTGAGGTATCACCGCACAGAGCCTTATAGTCCACTATTTGGGCGGGTGTAATGCCCAGTTTTGCTTGCACCTCTTCTGGGCCAAACTCCTTGGGCGGCTGGTTACCCTTGCCATAGCTGGTAGCCAGATACAGCACCCGAACTGTGGCCGCCTCATCAACTAGCTGAAACAGATCGCGATCGCCACTCAGGATCTTGACCCGCATACCGTTGGCACTAGCTCGTCGAGACAGCGTGCCGATAATGTCATCCGCCTCATAGCCAGGAGCGGTTAACACCGGCAAATTCAGGGCGACCAGCAACTTCTGTAAGTTCTCCAGATCGGGCAG
>Ga0272446_1000798_pt1 | contig 47956 bp, 45 predicted proteins | sample YNPCB0061_FD_194587 | JGI IMG/M metagenome (GOLD analysis project Ga0272446, IMG submission 194587) | Hot spring microbial mat communities from Yellowstone National Park, WY, United States - YNP-CB-006-1 | ecosystem: Environmental > Aquatic > Thermal springs > Hot (42-90C) > Sediment | place...
TTCCGCGTCGAGTTGTTCGCCGCGGAACCCGACGTGGTCGACCCGGTTGACCTGGCCTTCGATGAGTTCGGCCGGGTGTACGTGGCCGAAATGCTGGACTATCCCGACGACCCTCCGGCGGGCCAACCGCCCCGCTCGCGGATCCGGCTGCTCGAAGACGCCGACGGGGACGGCAAGTTCGAGAAGAACACGATTTTCGCCGACCAGGTGCTGCAAGTCTCCGGCCTGCTTCCGTTCGGAGGGGGACTGCTGGTGCCTTCGGCGCCGGACATCCTCTTCATGAAGGATACCGATGGCGACGGCAGAGCGGACGTCCGGGAGGTTTGGTACACCGGGTTTCCGAAGGTCAATCCGGAAGGACGAATCACCAACCTCCGCTACAACATCGACAACTGGATCTATGCCGCGAACAATGGGGCGAACGGCGTCATCACGTCAAAGATCAACCCGCAGCATCCGCCAGTGCTGGTGCGAGGCGCGGATTTCCGCTTCGATCCCATCCGGCGCCGGGCCGAGCCCGCCTCCGGTCCCACACAGTACGGCATGGCGATTGATAACTGGGGCAACCGTTTCCTCACCCAGAATACGGTTCATGTCCGCCATGCCGTGGTGCCCATGCAATACCTGCTGCGCGCCCCGCTGTTGGACGCGGGGGACGTGTCGTGGAACATCTACAAGTACGAAGCGGCGCAGGCTAAGGTGTACCCGCTGACCAAGCCGCAGGAATGGCGCGAGAAGCGGACCAAGCTCCGCCAGGCGCGCTACGACGAGAACAAGCTCAACCGGATCGAGCAGGTGGGCGGCTACTTCACCGCGGCCACCGGCGGCACCATCTACAACGGCGATGTCTTCCCCGAGGAGTTCGTTGGCAACCTGTTCACCGGCGAGGTAAACGGCAACCTGATCCACCGCGACATCCTGACGCCGGACGGCGTCACGTTCCGCGCGGCGCCCGCCCGCGAAGGCGTCGAGTTCCTGGCTTCAACGGACGTGTGGTTCCGGCCGTGCAATTTCGCCAACGCGCCCGACGGGCTGCTGTACTTCGCCGACATTTATCGCGAGTTCATCGAAACGCCCGAGTCCATTCCCGAGGAGATCAAAAAGGGAATGAATTTCTACAGCGGGGATACCATGGGGCGTATTTACCGCCTGGTTCCGAAGCAGCCCCGCAGGCAGCGCAGTCTGAAGACCAACCTCGGCCGGATGCCGGTGGCGGAACTGGTCCGCGAACTGGAGAGCACGAACGGCTGGAACCGCTTCACGGCGCAGCGCCTGATCGTCGAGCGGCAGGACAAAAGCGCCGTGCCCCACCTCAAGGAACTGGCGGCGAAATCGGAGAGCCCGCTGGGCCGGGTGCACGCGCTGTGGACGCTCCATGGGCTGGACGCGCTGGAGGCGCCTTTGGTGGAAGCCGGTTTGAGAGATCCGCATCCCGGGGTGCGGGAACAGGCTATCCGCATGGCGGAGCGGTTCCTTCCGGCGCTTGGTCCGGCGCTGCTCCGGCTGGCCAAAGATCCCGAGATTCGCGTCCGGTACCAGTTGGCGTTCACCTTGGGCGAACTGCGCCAGGGAGGCAGCCTGCCGCCGCCGGTGCTGGATACGCTGGCGGATCTGGCGGCGGCGCACCGGGAAGACAAGTGGTTCCAGAAAGCGGTGTTGAGTTCCGTCGCGGGCAGCCCCGCGCAGTTCCTGCCGCTGCTGCTGTCGCGCCGCCAGGCCGCATTGCTGCCGCAACTGGCGGCGTTGATCGGGGCCCGCGGCAAACCGGCGGAGATCGGCCAACTGCTGGGGGCGCTAACGTCCGCTCCGGAGCCGGGGCCCGCGCTGGCGGGACTCGCCCGCGGCCTGCGCCTGAACGGCACGCGCCAGCTCTCCGTCGCTTCCGCCGAACCTCTGCTGGGGCGCCTGTTCGCTCACCCCGACGGGAACGTTCAGGACGCCGCCTGGGACGTGGCGCGCTATCTCGCCATGCCAAACCTGATCCATGCCGCGTTCCGGGAAGCCGGTGACGAGCGGATTGCGCCGGAGCGCCGGGCGCGAGCGCTGCGGGCGCTCCGGGGAGCGGACTTCGCCGCGGTGCGGCCGGTGGTCGCCAAGGTGCTGGCGTCCCCCGTGCCCGCTGCGGTCCAGGTGGCGGCCATCGAATGTCTGGCTTCTTTTGAAGATCCCGCCGTGCCCGCGGCCTTGCTGGCGAACTGGCGGGCGTACGCGCCAGCCGCCCGCACCAAAACCATCGCCGCACTGCTCACCTCCCAGGCACGGATCGACGCGCTGATCGAGGCGCTGGACCGCGGCGACATCGAAGTCGCGGCTCTCGACATCGCCGCCCGCGCCCGCCTGCTCGAAACCGGCGAGCGCGCCCGCAAGCTGCTGCGCGCCCAGGAAGGCGACCGGATGAAGGTCGTCGAAGCCTACCGGGAATCCACCACCCTTGCCGGCAACGTGGAGCGGGGCAAAGTTCTTTTTGAGGAGAACTGCGCCCGCTGTCATATGCCCCGCCGGGAGGGTGGCCGCATTGGTCCGGACCTGTCGGGCGTCAACAACAAGTCGAAGGAGGAACTACTGACCTCCATTCTGCACCCCAGTTACGCCATCGATCCCCGCTATACCAACTACATCGTCACCACCCGGGACGGCCATATGTACGACGGGGTGATCGCGCACGAAACCCCCGCCGTGCTCACCCTCCGGGGCGGCACCGAAGAAGGCGACCAGGCGATTCTGCGCAGGAACATCGCCGAAATCCGCGCCTCCGCCATTTCGCTGATGCCGGAGGACTTCGAGAAGACCATCAGCAAGCAGGGCCTCGCCGACATCCTGGCCTACCTGCGCGCCGGTTTGTGACGCCGGGTGGCGGCAGGCGCCGGGCGCGGGCGGAGGATCTGCTATCTTCAAAGTTTAGGAGTTTTCCCGCCCAAAACTATGAGCTCACCCAGCAACCAGCCAGAGCGGATTGTGTTCCATGAACAGACCGAGGCCTACCTGCAAGCCGAGCGGGACCGGGAAGCGCTGCGCCGGCGGCACGGCTTGACCTTGGTCAGCGAGCAGGACGACGGCACGGGCATCCACCGGCTGCCGGAAGGAGTGTTCGGGTTCACCTACGCGCCCTGTCTCAGCGATTCCCCGCTGTTCCGGAAGACCGGCTTGCGCGCGTTTGAGGTGCATAAGCACTCGGGAGACGAGTTCGTCATCGGCTTCGTGGACCCGGCAAGCGCGGAAACCCTGAAAACGGCCGCGGAACCTTTTGAGATCGATCTGTTCCCGGGACCGGAGGCGACGGCCACCCAGATTGTCGAGGTGCCTATGTCGCGTGTGCTGCATTACAAGCTCCATTCGCAGCGCGAGTTCGGCGCTCTGCATCTGCGCGTCAGCCCGGCGCGGTAACCGAGCTCATGGCGCGCATTTTGATGGCGGCCTCCGAGGCCAGCCCCTTCGCCAAGACCGGCGGACTGGCCGATGTGCTGGGCGCCTTGCCGCAGGCGCTCGCCCGGCGGGGCCATGAGGTCGCCGTGCTGCTGCCCCGGTATCGCTCCGCAGCCCTGGACGGCGCCGTACGGATCGCCGACCCGTTCCCCATCTGGCTGGCCCGCAAGTTCTATCCGGCCACCTTGTGGCGCCTCGAGCGGGGCGGCGCCCTTTACTTCTTCCTCGACTTCCCGCCCGCCTTTGACCGGGACGGCTACTACGGCGGCCGCGAAGGGGATTTTCCTGACAACCACGTCCGTTTCGCGCTCCTGAGCCGGGCGGCGCTGGAAGTCGCCCGGTCCATCTTCCGGCCTGAGGTCATCCACTGCCACGATTGGCAGACGGGTCTGGTGCCGGCGTATTTGCGGGGCCGGTTCGCGCTGGATCCGACCTTCACCGGCTTGCGCACGCTGTTCACCATTCACAATCTCGGCTACCAGGGCTTCTTTCCCATGGGCGTCTGGACCGACCTGGACCTGGAGCCCAACCAACTGACCATGTACGGCGCCGAATTGAACGGCGGGCTTAGCTTCCTCAAAGCGGGCATCTACTACGCCGGCGCGATCAGTACGGTCAGCCAGGGATATGCGCGGGAAATCCAGACGCCCGCGCTGGGGTTTGGCCTGGACGGCCTGCTGCGCGCCCGCGCCGATTCCCTGTACGGCATCGTCAACGGCGTCGATTACGCGGAGTGGAACCCGGAAACCGATCCGCACATCGCCGCCAACTATTCGGACACCGACCTGTCCGGCAAGCGGATCTGTAAACAGGACCTGCTCCAAACCTTCGGACTGCCGGCGGACGACCTCGACATTCCCGTGGCCGGCGTCGTGACCCGGTTCGCTCCCCAGAAGGGCATCGACCTGATTCGCGCGGTGGCGGAAGAGGTGATCGCCGCGGGCGTCAAACTGGTGGTGCTGGGCAGCGGCGAAAAGGACGACGAGCGGTTCTTCGCCGACTTGGCGCGCCGGCACCCCCAAAGCGTGGGCGTTTGGATCGGATTCGACAACCGCCGCGCCCATCAACTGGAGGCGGGGGCGGATATGTTCCTGATGCCCAGCCGGTATGAACCGTGCGGGCTGAACCAGATCTACAGCCTCCGCTACGGGACGCTGCCCATCGTCCGCGCCACCGGCGGGTTGGACGACACGGTGCGCGAGGGAACGGGGTTTAAGTTTTGGGATTTCTCCGCTTGGGCGTTTTGGGAGGCGATCCGCTACGCCCTGCGCGTATTTCAGGATCGCGAGCGGTGGACCGCGATGATGCGGAACGCGATGCGCGAAGATTTCTCCTGGGACCACTCGGCGGCGGAGTACGAGGCGTTGTATCATCATCTGCTCCGCCAGGCGCGGCTGGCCGGCTGAATCCTTCGGCCCGCGCCAGCATCGTTATGATAAGCAAGGGTGAACCCTTGCAAATTGGGAGGGCCATGAATGGCTAGTGGAAATACTCTTCATTTTACGGACGCAGGATTTGACCAGGAAGTGCTGAACTCAACGGAACCCGTGCTGGTGGATTTTTGGGCGGAGTGGTGCGGCCCCTGCCGGCAGATGTCTTCGACGATCGACCTGATCGCGCAGGAGTACTCCGGGCGGGTCAAGGTGGGCAAGTTGAACGTGGACCACAACGGACAGACCGCGATGCGCTACAACATCCGCGGCATCCCGACCCTGCTCCTGTTCAAGGGCGGCAAGGTAGTCGACCAGCGGGTCGGCGCGATGGGCAAGTCGGAAGTCCAGAAGATGCTGGACGCTCACCTTTAGAATCTTCGAGGGGTAGAATCTTCGAGGGGCCGGCGGCGAGCGCTTCCTCCTGCCGGCCCGCGCAGCCTTCCCAACGCGAACGATTCAAACCGCCGCCAAAGTCTGGTGGAGTTTCTTCAGCAGTCCCGGGACGGCCGTGCGCGCGTCCTCTTTGCCTTCGTATTCCAGGGCGGCGTACCCGCGATACCCGGCCGCCACCAGCAGGCTCGCCACCCGCGGCCAGTCGCACGGCTCCACCTTTCCGTCCGCGCTGCGAATCTCCACCTTCATCTGCACATTCACCGCGTGCGGCGCGCACATCTCCATCTGGGCGTACGCATCCCGCCGAAAATTGCCCGAATCCAGGTTGATGCCGACCCAGGGCGAATCCGTTTTCCGGACGATCTCGACGATTCGCTCCGCGCGTTCGGTGATGCCCCCGTGGTTCTCCAGGCCCAGGATGACGCCCTTGCGCCCGGCGTAGTCGGCGGCTCGTTTCAGAACCTCCACCACCCACCCCGCCGCCTGGTCTTCCGTCGCCCCCTTGGGAACCACGCCGCCAAACACGCGAATATGGCCGGCCCCGAGTCTTTCGGCGACGTCCACCCACCGCTGAATGCCCGCGGCCTCGGCGGCCTGCGCCTCCGGCGTCGGACGGCACATGTCGGACCGCACCGAGATGCTGTAAATATGCACCCCCGCGCGGTAGGCATGGCGCTTCAGCGGCAACAGAAACCCATCGGAGGTATCGGGGAACCAGTAGACCGTCAGGTCGAGCCCGGCGATGTCGTGGGCGGCGCAAACATCGGCCAGATCCGTATAGGACATCACTTTGCTTTCCAGTTCCTTCCGGAACGAGTACGCGCACAGCGCCGGGCGCAGGCGGGCTTTGCGCGCCGCCTCGGATGCGGCGGCCAGCGGCGCGGCCGCGCCGGCGCTCAGGACGATCCATTGTCTTCGATTCATACGCCTCTCCGGTTTCCCCACAAGTCTACATGCAAGCGGGGACTGAAACGAAACCCCTCGCGCTTGCAGATCTCGGCCAGCCAAAGACTGCGCTCGTGCAGCACGGCCGCCTCCGTGCCTTCCGGCATCAGCACCACCCGGTCCGGAAACGTCTTCAGCGAGGCGGTCAGCGCACGAACCTCGCCCAAATCCTCCGGATGGCGGATCACGAATTTCAATTGATACTCGTAGCGGCTGATGAGTTTCCGCAGGACGTCGGGCTGCATCCGCAGGCGGTCGTGCGCCGCCGCCCAGCCTCCCGCGGGCGTCGAATTCGCCAGTTTCGGGCTGACGCTCATCAGGTCGCAGACTACGGGCGCGTACACCGTACCGGCGGTCTCGATGGTGATGTGACAGCCACGCTGCCGCAGCGCCTCGGTCAGCGGTGTTACCTCCGGCGCAATCATCGGTTCGCCCCCGGTGACCACCACATACCGGGCCGGGTGCGCAGCCGCGGCCTCGACAATCGCGTCGACGGCCATTTCCCCGCCCTCGGGCTCCCAGGAGGTGTACGGCGTGTCACACCAGGCGCAGCGCAGGTTACAGCCGCTGGTCCGGATAAACACCGAGGGGACGCCCACCAGCATGCCCTCTCCCTGGAGCGAATAGAAAATCTCCGCGATCTTCATGGAACCGTCCGTACCGGGTCCGCGACGCCGGCCTCGGCGAAACCTTTGGCGCGCAGCAGGCAGGAATCGCACGCGCCGCACGGCCGCCCGTCTTCCCCCGGGTCATAACAGGAATGAGTCAGGCCCGGATCGAGCCCGGCTGCGAGCGCCGTCCGGACGATCTCCGCCTTCGTCAACTCGAGCAACGGAGTGTGAATCCGCAACCGTGTTCTCCCCTCCACTCCGGCTTTGGTCGCCAGATTCGCCATTTTCTCAAAAGCCTCGATAAACGCGGGCCGGCAATCCGGATAGCCGGAGTAGTCGAGCGCGTTCACCCCAATGAAAATGTCGGCGGCTTCCAACACCTCGGCCCAGGCGAGCGCGAACGCCAGAAAGATCGTATTCCGGGCAGGCACGTAAGTGATGGGGATTTCCCGGCTCATTTCGGCGGCCGAGCGCCCTTTCGGAACCTCCAGATCGGCGGTGAGGGCCGAGTGGCCGAATGCCCGGAGATCGATGCGCACGATGTGGTGTTCGGCCGCCCCGAGCGCCGCCGCCACGCGTGCGGCGGCTTCCAGTTCGACCCGGTGCCGCTGGCCATAGTCGAACGACAGTGCATAGCACTGGAATCCCTGCCGGCGCGCCAGCGCCAGGCAGGTGGACGAGTCGAGCCCCCCGCTCAACAGACAAACGGCGTTCGGCATCGCTCAACTCCGCGGCAGCTTGACTGCCAGCAAGTAACCCGCGGCGGGGAACAGCACCAGTCCGGCGAAGGCGTGCTGCATCGACCAGTGATCGGACACCCATCCGACCGCGGGGATAAACAGCAGACCGGCCAGCCCCCAGGCGAAACCCATCATCAGCGCCGACACCGTGCCGGCCTGCGACGGGACCAATTCCTGGCCCATCACTACATTCACCGGGATGGTGAACAGCAGCACCAGTCCACCCAAGACCAGACCGGCTGTGGAAACCCAGCCTGTCGTAAACACGAACAACAACAAGAAGGGCGCCGACCCGGCCATCGACCAGATAATCACCCGCCGGCCGCCGAAACGGTCGGCCAGGCTGCCGCCCAAAAAGCCGCCCACCGCGCCGCACAGCAGGTAGGCCGACGTCAGGTAGCTGGCCTCCTGGAAAGAGTACCCCCGCTGGCGGGTCAGGAACAGAGGCAGGAACTGGGCGAACGACACCTGTACGATGGAGCGGACGAATACGAGCAGGTACAAGAGCGTAAGCGGCTTCCATACCGCGCGGAGGGCGCCCCAGTCCACGTGCGGCCGCAGCCGGTCTTCCGGGGAAAACCGCAGCCGCCACAGGAGGACGGCCGAGATCAGCACTCCCGGCAGCGATGCCCACACCACGCCGCGCAGCCCAAGGGCAGAGGCCAGAGCCGAGTAGTAGACCGGTCCCAAAGCCAGGCCAAGCGTTCCCGAACTGATGAAGATGGCCATGGCGCGGCCGCGTCCGGACTCCAGCCCGGCAGTCGCGTTGGCCGCGGCCTGCGGATGAAACGCCGCAATGCCGGCGCCCCCCAGAAACACCATGGCCAGCAGCGCCGGGAAGTGGGGCGCCCATCCAAGGCCGCACAGAAACAGCGCCGCCACCGCGGGCGCCAGCACGCTGAACATCCGGCTGTGGAAGCGGTCGGAAAGCCAGCCGTAAGCCGGTTGCACCAGCGAGGAGGAGAATACCAACACGCCGCCTAGCCAGCCCGCTTGCGTCAGCGAGAGCCGGTATTGCTCCACCAGTAAGGGCTGAAGGACGCCCAAGCCGATGGAATAGAGATCCACCGCGAAGTGCGCCAGGCAAAACAGGACGAGCACTTCGAGCGGGCGGACACGAGGCTGGTACGCGGCGGGGACACTCAGGACCCCGGCTGGAGACGGCATGCGGTACTGCCGTTATTATACCGGCCGGCGGTCTCTGGCCCGGTCCTAGCGGGCCGCCTGCGCCTGCGCCGGCGCCACCAGATGGGACAGGCCCCGATTGGGCGTCAGGCACAGCCGCACGTCCAGGGTGTGGCCTTCGAAGCCGAACGGCACGATCAACCATTCCTCCTTGCCGGCGCTGCGGGCGAAAAAACTCATCCCGTAGATGACCGTTGGGATGCTGAGGCCCAAAGGCCCGAGGTGCTCCTCGGCGGCGGTCTTGAAGTTGCCGATAATCATGTTGGTCAACTCCGCCATGGCGTCCAGAACATCCTCGTTGACCTCAGCGAAGTCCGCCATCAGGAAGCGGGAAGACAGCCGGCACGCCGCTTCTTCCGAACAACACAGGCTGCCTGTACCCATCCAGGCGCCGGCCAGTCCGATCAAGCTGATGATGCCGTGGGACGGGCCGGGCGGATTGCGGTCGACATAGGCGGTTCCCACCTCCACTTCCATGCCCAGCATCGTCTGACAGACCTCCTGGGTGATCGCCGTCACGGTATTTACGATGTGCTCGAACTGCATCATGTCGTTTCCCTCCGGAGGCCGAGGCCTCAGAACAGGCCATCCAGCTTTTCCTTGATCTGGTCGGCGGTGAAGGGCTTGCGCACGTAGCCGTTGGCGCCCCGTTGCACGGCTTCCATCACCTTGGCTTCGCCGCCCTCGGTGGTGATCATGATCACCGGGATCTTGGCCCAGTCGGCGCAGCCCCGGATCTGACCCAGCAACTGGAGACCGTCCATGTTCGGCATGTTGATGTCGGTCAGCACCAAGTGCACCGGATGCTGACGAAGCGCGGCCAGCGCCTCCACGCCGTCGCCCGCCTCCAGCACCTTCCCGAGCGGCACCTGCGCCTGATTCAACATCCGCTGCACGACCTTCCGGATGGCCGCCGAGTCGTCGACTATCAACACGTCCAGTGGCATCTCTGCTCCTCTCCTCGGGCTGCCGCCACTGCCGGCGCCGCCGGAGCCGGGCGAAGCCCCACTCCTGTTTCATCGGTCTGTAGGACGGAAATTTGAGGAAGCAGCGACGTTAGCGGCCCAGCGCGGCCGCGATGGCCTGGGCGATCTTCTCGCCGTGAAACCGCCCGTTCTCGATGAAGATCTCGTTGGTGTGCATGCCCGCCACGATCACCCCCGCCAAGTAGACCCCCGGCCGGTCGCTTTCCAGCGTCTCCGGGTGCGTCCGCGGGCGCTGGGCCGCCGGATCGAACTCGATGCCCACCTTGCGGAGAAACTCCACGTCCGGCCGGTAGCCGGTCATGGCGAACACGAAGTCATTGGCCAGGGTCACCGGCCCGTCCGGCGTCTCCAGCAGCACTTCCTTCGGGCGGATCTCCACCAGCCGGGAACGGAAGAAGGCGCGGATTTCCTGGTTCTGGATCCGGTTTTGCAGATTTGGCCGGATCCAGTACTTCACGTGCCGGTGCAGCCCTTCGCCGCGGTGCACGAGCGTCACCCGCGCCCCGGTCCAGTGCAACTCCAGAGCCGCGATGGCGGCCGAATTTTTTCCCCCAACCACCAGCACGTCATGCCCGTAGTAAGGGTGCGCCTCCTTGTAATAGTGAATCACCTTGGGCAGGTCTTCGCCGGGCACGCCCAGCAGGTTCGGCACGTCGTAGTAACCGGTGGCCAGGATCACCTTGCGGGCGCGGTACGTCCGGCACTCCCCGTGGCGGTCCCGCGTGGCGACCTCGAACGCCAGATCCTGGCCCCGCACCTCCTCGACGCGCTCGTACTGCCGGATCTCGAGCTGGAAGTGCTCTGCCACCCGCCGGTAGTACTTCAGCGCCTCGGTCCGGGTCGGTTTCTCGTTCAGGCTGGTCATCGGAATCCCCCCGATTTCCAGCAGCTCCGGCGTGGTGAAAAACACCATGTTCGTCGGGTAGTGGTAGAGCGAGTTGACGACACACCCCTTATCGATCAGGACCGCGCTCACGCCCCGCCGGCCCAGTTCGATGCCGCAGGCCAAACCCGTGGGACCCGCGCCGACCACCAGCGCGTCGCAGGCCGCCGTCACAGCATCCTCTCGACCATCGGATAGACGCCGGCCAGCGCGCCGGCCAGCGCGCCCACGTCCTTGCCGCCCGCTTCCGCCATGTCCGGGCGCCCGCCGCCCTTGCCGCCGACCGCCTGCGCCACCGCTCCGGCCAACTTGCCCGCGTGCACTTTTCCGGCAAGGTCCTTGGTGACCGCCGACACGATCGCGATCTGCCCGTCCTCGGCCGCAGCCAGCACCACCACCGCCGTCTTCCACTTGTTGCGCAGCGCGTCGGCCAGATTCCGGAGCTGGGCGCGATCCAGCCCGTCGACCCGCGCGGCCAGCACGCGCGCCGGTCCCAGCGTCCGGGCCTGCGTCTCCAGGCCCGCGGCCGCGCCCTGGGCGATGCGCGTCTTGAGCTGTTCTAATTGCTTTTCCAGCGCGCGCTGCTGCGCCAGCATTCTCTCCACCTGCTCCACCAGTTCCGGCTCGCCGACGCGGAGCAGGTGCGCCAGCGCCTGCAACGTTCCGTGCGCCTGCTGGTACTGGCGGACGGCGGCCTCGCCGGTGATCGCCTCGATGCGCCGCACGCCCGCCGAAATGCTCCCTTCCGAGACGATCTTACAGACGCCGATATCGCCCGTACGGGCCACGTGCGTGCCTCCGCACAGCTCCTTGCTGAAGTCCGCCACGGAAACCACGCGCACTTCGTCGCCATACTTTTCGCCGAACAGCGCCATGGCGCCGGCGGCGATCGCCCGTTCCAGCGGCAGCACGGCCGTGCTCACTTCCGCGTTCCGCAGGATCTGGTCGTTGATCAGGCGCTCGATCTCTTCGAGTTCGGCCGAGTCCGGCGCCGAGTAATGCGTGAAGTCAAACCGCAGCCGGGGCGGCTCGACCACGCTGCCCGCCTGCTTGACGTGGCTCCCCAGCACCTGGCGCAGCGCGGCGTGCAACAGGTGCGTGGCGGTGTGATTCCGCATCGTCGCCAGCCGGAGGGCGGGGTCGACGCGGGCTAGCACTGGTTCGCCCAAGCGCAGGGGCGCCACCGCCCGGATCCGGTGCACGCTTAAGCCCGGCACCGCCGGAAATACCGTCGTCACCACCGCCACCGTTTCCCCGGTGTCCGGGCGCACCAGCCGTCCCTGGTCGCCGACCTGGCCGCCGGTCTCCGCGTAAAACGGCGTCTGGTCCAGCACCAGTTCCGCCTCGGCGCCCGCCGCCACCTCTTCCACCGGCTCGCGGTTCACCAGCAGACCCGTCACCACCGAGCCGGCCTCCAGCCGCTCGTACCCCAAAAAGCGGGTTTTGCCCTTGGCCAGCAGGTCCTGGTAGGCCGTGGCGACCGCGCCCTTTTCCGCGCCCTTCCAACTGGCGCGCGCGCGTTCCCGCTGCCGCTGCATTTCGGCCGCGAACCCCTCGCGGTCGATGGCGATGCCGCGCTCGCGGGCCATGTCTTCCTGCTCGTCCAGCGCCAAGCCGTAGGTGTCGTACAACTTGAACGCCACCGCGCCGGGCAGCACCGGCTGGCCGAGCGCCTTCACTTCCTCGGCGAACACTTTCTCGGCCACCAGGAAGGTGGTGGCGTAGCGGTGCTCTTCGTCCTTGACGATGCGCGCCACGCGCGTCATGCTTTCCATCAGCTCCGGGTAGGCGGGCCGCATCCACTCCGCCACGAAGTTCGCCAGGCGGTAGAGGTACGCTTCCTCGACGCCCGCCATGCGCGCGTGCCGCATTGCCCGCCGCATGATCTTGCGGAGCACGTAGCCGCGGCCTTCATTGGCCGGCAGCACGCCGTCGTGGATCAGGAAGGCCGCGGCGCGGGCGTGGTCGGCGTTGATGCGCAGCGCGGTGTCCACGCGCGGGTCCGCGCCCGCCTCGACGCCGAACAGTTCCGCGGCTTTTTCCATAATGGGCCGCAGCAGGTCGCAATCGTAGTTCGAGTAGTAACCTTGCAGAATGGCCGCCAGCCGCTCCAGCCCCAGCCCGGTGTCGATCGACGGCCGCGGCAGCGGCGTCATCCGGCCGTCGGCGTCGCGGTTGAACTGCATAAACACCAGGTTCCAGATCTCGACGAAGCGGCCGCCCGCGTCGTCGGGGAACTGTTCGTGCTCGCGCCCGGGCTCGGCGGCGGCGGGGCCCAGGTCGTAATGCAACTCCGAGCAAGGCCCGCACGGGCCGGTGTCGCCCATCTGCCAGAAATTGTCCTTCTCTCCGCAACGGAAGATCCGCTCCCCGGGAACGCCCGCCACCTTCTTCCACAGCGTCTCGGCCTCATCGTCCTCCCGGAAGACCGTGACATACAGGCGGTCTTTGGGCAGCCCATAATCCCTGGTCACCAGCTCCCAGGCAAACTCAATGGCCTCCGCTTTGAAGTAATCGCCGAACGAAAAGTTCCCGAGCATCTCGAAGAAGGTGTGGTGGCGGCGGGTGTAGCCGACATTTTCGAGATCGTTGTGCTTGCCTCCCGCGCGCACGCATTTCTGCGCCGTGGCCGCCCGCCGGTAGTCCCGCTGCTCCAGGCCGAGAAACACGTCCTTGAACTGGTTCATTCCCGCGTTGGTGAACAGCAGCGTCGGGTCGTTGGCGGGGACCAGGGAGGAACTCTTCACTACGCGGTGGCCGCGCGCGGCAAAAAAGTCCAGAAAACGTTGGCGTATCTCGTGACCGGTCACAGGGAATCCTTCTGCAAGGGGGAAAAGCGTTGCTGGCTGATATTGTATCGCGGGGCTGCCTTCGGACCCGGCGCGCGCCCTCAAGGCTGGAGCTTGCCCAGCGCGCGAAGGGGAATACGCAGCAGGCGGATGTCTTCCATGTTTTCGGCGTGAATCACGTACAGGGAATCTTCGTGTTCCAGCAACTGGGCGTAGTGATACCCTGCATAGCCGGGGTCTTTGCCCGCAAAGCGATACACGGTCGGCGCCTCGCGCAGGACCGCCATCGCCGTAAAGACCCGTCCGTCCGCGGAAAGAGATAGGCACTGCGGAATGCGGACGCCGCCCGGGTTGGGATTCGAAACCATCGCATACCGCCCGTCGCGCAGGCGGAGCACGTGGAACTTGGCGCTGGCGTCCGGGAAATCGGTACGGACCGGTGGCGTCCAGGTGCGGCCCTGGTCGCGGCTGAACGAGCGGTACAGCCGGCCGGACTTGCGGTTGTCGCGCAGCGCCGCGGCCAGGGTGCCGTCCGGCAGCGTCCACCAAACCGGCTCGTCCATCCGCGCGCCGTCCTCCGGAGCAGGCAACGGGAAGAACTTCCAGTCCCCTGGCACCGGGACGCCGCCAATGGCCATCGTGATGCGCATCTGCTGGTCGCGCCGCGCCATCATCCACTCGCCGGAGGCCAACCGCCCGGGCGGAAAGTTGTTGATCGTCCCGCGCGCGATCACCACGGGAGCATCCCAGGCGTCGCGCGCCATGTTCCACCGGTAGCCGCGCAGTTCCAGGCTGGGACCAAACAATGGCCGGACAGCCTCGTCATACGCGGCCAGCGCCCATAATTCCCCGCCGCGGATCCAGAAACCGCGCGCGAAATACCGCATGTTGGCTTCGTCTTCCCTGGGCGTCAGCATGCGGGGCGCGGACCAGTTCACGCCGTCCTGGCTGGTCGAGTAGCGCACGTGCTGGCCGGCCTGCAAGTCGCGGATGCGGTTGGAACTCCACATCGCCCAAAAACGGCCCCCGAAGTGGGCCAGGTAGGGATGCATGTTGAAACCGGCCTCGTGCTCGACCGCGCGGAAGACCGTGATCAATTCCCCCGGCAGACGCGGCAGTTCCGAAAAGTCCGCCGCTCCGCCGGCCGGCAACCGCAAACCCGGCGCGCCGAACAGGTGGGCGCCAGCTTCCAACCGCCGGATGAAGCCGGCCAGGATCCGTCCCAGCTCCGCGGGTTTTTCGGCCGGCAGCGGGTGCGAAGCGCCCGCGATCCATCGCAGTTCGATGTTCGGGCGCTCGGGAATGCCAATCGCCTCCGGCGGGGGCGTGGCCCGTCCCCGGTCGCCCCAGACCTCGAGAATCGGCAGAGCCGTCTTGCGGAGGAATTCCGTGCCGTCCCAGCGCTTCCAGATCTGCGCGAAGATTTGCCGCTGCTCTCCGGTCCAGCCGCCGGTCACCCGCTGCCGCTCGGCTTCCCGCGCGCGGTTCATCTCGGCGGTGAGCGTGGGGTTGGCCGGCTGGCCGAACACTTGCAGCCCTTGATGACGGGTCCATCCTTCCACCGACAGCACCCCCAGGATGCGTTCGGGCCAGGCGCGCCCCATTTCGAGCGCAATCATGCCGCCGATGCTATGGCCTCCCACGTAGAAGCGGTCCAGTTTTCGCGCCGCGGCGATCCGCATGGCGTCCGCCGCGAACTGTTTGATGGAACCGCGCGCCGGGGGCGGCCAACTTCGCCCGTGTCCGCGCACTTCGGCCAGCACCAGCGTCCAGCCCGGGTCGAGTTCGGGGATGACACCCTCCCACTGGCGGGTGTCGCTGAAGCTTCCGGGAATCAGCATCAGCGCCGGACCCCGCCCTTGCCGATACAGGTACGAAATCTTCCCCTCATCCACCTCGAGGAACGCGCGCGTGAATCCCGGCAAATCCGGACCGGGGTTGTTCTGCGCAAGCGCCGGCGGGAAACCGAGAGCCAGACACAGCCCGCCGACAAGCAGACCGCCCGCGCGCCGGCGCCGAGTCATGCCCACGAGAGCAGAGAACACGCTGTAGCCGCGCCCCTCCGCGGCGGACTGCTCAGATCTTGTACTTGTCGTAATCGAACGGCTCGTTCACCAGGTGGAACTTCGGTTCCCCCGGCATCTGGAGATAGTAAGTCTTCAGCGGCGTCCGCTCGAAGTCGGTCAGCTTACGCGGTTCCGCGCGCCCGTCCACCCATTCGTAGACCGGCACTTCCCACGGATTAAACGTGTCGCTCAATCCGCGCTCGACCGCCGTGCGGTACAAGTTGACGTTCCCCGGCTCATGCCCCGCCAGATAAAGGCCAATGATGTCCAGCCGGAACTTGTCCTTGGAAAACATCACCAGGTTGGTCAGGTAGTCGTTCCCGATGCCGAAGCCGTCGCCACTGCGTCCGTAGATACCCTCAATCATGGCCAGGCCCGTCTTGAGTACGCTCATGTTGTCGAGCGTCTTATGCGCCCAGATTTCCTGGTGCATCGGGCTGAGCGGATGCGGGCTCTGGTAGCGCGAGTAGTTCAGCTTCAGGTGCCGCTCGAAAAACTTGTTGACCACCTTCTCGACGTTCGGGTCGATGTCCGGCTTCATCCAATCGGGCACCCCGGTCACCATCTGCCAGCCGGGGCAGAAGCGGACAAAAGGCAGCACTACCAGCCCCTGCTCGTTCTTCACCGACTGGGTCATGCACATGCCGTGCGCCTTCCACTTGGCGATATTCAGCAGCCAGGTGTCCGGCTCGTTGACGGGCGCATAGTGCGGAATGCGCTTGTACACCACCGCGTCCGGCACTTCGCTCCAGGTCATCTCGTAGCCGTCTTTGAAATTGCGGACCCGGCGCTCGCATTCGTTCATTTCGATGCCCAGGCGCTCGTTGATGTCGACGAAGCCCCGGTAGTTCCACGAATGAAAGTTATTGGCCTCGACAAAGTGGAACTTTTTCAGACCCAGTTCCTGGAGGCCCATCACCATGCCCTCGTAGAACTGCGGATCGGTGCCGGTGCCCCAGTTTTCCTCATCGGGCCGCCCCTTGGTGCGCACGCTGCACACATTGGGCTTCAGCACAATGCGATGCGACACCGGAATGCCGGGCTTGTCCTGGGGAACGAAAATCTCCCGGGCAAGTTGGAGCCCCTCGCGCCGCTTGGATTCCTCATGCATCTTGTGAGGCACCCTGGTGCGGCGGATGAAGACCGCTTTTGGGTTGGCCTCGATGAAAGGATGGAGTCCGAAATAGGCTTGCGGCAAACGGCTGGACGCCGCGGGCAGCGAACTCGCCGTCGCTGCTCCCGCGGCCGCCAGCGATCCGGTGCGAAGGAGGTCTCGGCGGCTCAGTTCCATGGCGTCCACTAGTCTATCAGAGCGGCCTTGGCCCCGGCGGGCCTTTTCTCCTCGTTTTCCCCGGCTGCCTGCCCGCCGGACGCAACCGCAGACAGCGCCAGCCCGATCGCCCGCAACTGCTCGATCTGCTCGGGCTCGAACGTGAAACTCTCGCAGGCCAAATCCCGGCCGCTGTGCGTGCTCTTGGCCACACCGGTGCGCGCGTGCGCCTCCGTGCCCAGCAGGATGTGATACAACTCGTGGGCCAACACGCGCGCCAGACCCCGTCCGTACATCCGTTCCCGCGTTTCCTGCTCCTTGCCGAAAAGCTCGGCCCGCAAGCACATCAGCACGCGGTTGCAATCCACCTGCGCGAACGGCAGAATCCGGCCCTCTTCGACAAAAGCCGATCCGAGCGGCTTCCCTCCCGGAAGCCCGCGTTTGGCCAGCAGAAGATCCACGCCTTCCACCCGGCAGCCGCCTTTGATCCGCACCACCACAATTCGAGGATAGGTTTCCCCGTAAATCCTTGAATCCATTGTCCTCCAGACGAAGTTCAAGCCTGCGGGTAAGAAGAGGCGGGCAAGTTCCTGCCGCATCTCCGACAAGATTTCATGGCTGATGCCAGATGGATCCCGGTCCAGAAACAGCGCAACGGTGGATGCTTCGAACGCCTGCGCCACGCTACATCCGGCGAGCAGGCCTGTTAACGCCAGCGCTGACAACATGGGGCCCTTCCTAATGTTACAAAATCATGACAAACTGCCTGATTGTATACACACTGCGCCGCCGATGTCTAACCTTTTCTTCGGCTTTTCTTTTTTTCGGAGGATCGGGCCAGGCAGCACGATTGCGCTCCTGATTCCGGCGTGCTACGCTTCGGGCGCTGGCGGTTCGCGAACCGGGAATCCGGTTCGCGTCGCAAGAGGGAACCCGGTGAGAATCCGGGACTGCCCCGCAGCGGTAAGCAGGAACGAACCCCGCACCACGCACTGGCCCGAGAGGCTGGGAAGCCGCGGGTAGTAGGCAAACACGGCCTGCAAGTCCGAAGACCTGCCGACAGCCCGTCCTCCGGGACGGATTTCAATGAAAGCTTAGGCTTCGAGGGAAAGGCCGAATGCGCAACCTACTCTGTGGGCTGCTGGGCAGCCTCGTTTTGTCATGCCCGCTCGCGGGCGAATCCGCTCAGATCGTTCAGGGAGTTCTCTCCGACCCATCGGGCTCGGCGCTGCCGGGCGGCGTGGTGGCGCTGTTGTCCCGCGCGGGATCCAGCAGGCGCGTGACCACCGCCGATGGGGACGGACGTTTTTCGTTTCCGCGAGTGCCGCCGGGCGACTACTGGCTGGAAGCTTCGGCGGAGGGGTTCAATCAGACGGCGAGCCCGGTAACGGTGCGCGACCGGGAGGTCGCTCTGGAAATCCGGCTGGAAGTGCGCCAGGTACGGACCGAAGTGGTCGTCACGGCGACGGGCCTGGCGCGTCCGGCTGCGGAAGTAGCCCGGGCGGTGGACGTGCTGCACAGCGATCAGATCGGGCTGCGCGCGGAAACGTCGCTGGGAGAAGCGCTGCAAACCATGCCCGGCTTGCGCGTCCAGCAGGTGGGAGGACCGGGCGCGTTCACCCGGATCCTCTCGCGCGGGCTGCGCGCGCAGGACACGGCGGTCACCATGGACGGCCTGCGTTTTCGCGACGCCGCCGCCACGCAGGGCGACGCCACGCCTTTTCTGGAGAATCTGTTTCTGGTGGGCGCCGACCGGGTGGAGGTGATGCGCGGCACCGGGTCTTCGCTATACGGCAGTCATGCGTTGGGGGGCGTCGTCAACCTGGTCAGCGACGCCGGCGGCGGACAGACCCGCGGACGCGTCAACTTTGATGGCGGCGGTTTGGGCTGGCTGCGTGGACAAGCCAAACTTGCCGGGGCCCTGTGGCGCGACCGGATCACCTACTCCGGCGGCGTGCAGCATCTCAACGTGCGCCACGGCGTGGATGGCGACGATCCTTTTCGCAACACGACCACGCAGGCCGCGGTGAACGCCTATCCGTTCGGCGCGCGGCTCGGCGGGAGGCTATGGTGGGGAGACAGTTTCGCTCTGCTCAACGACACGCCTTATGCCGCTCCGGCGTCGCTGTTGCCGCCGCGCGGCGTCATCCGGGCGATGGCGGTCCCGCTGGCGACGCAGCGCCTGATCGAACGCGGCCAGCCGTTCTCCTGGTCCGGCGCCAATCTGGTTCCGAATCTCAACGATCCCGACAACCGCCGCGCGTCGAGGTTTCGCTCGGCAGCGCTGACGTTTGAGAAACAGCTCAACCCCCGCTTGCTGGTGGGCACGTCTTATCAGAACGTCGCCACGCGGCGGATCTTCGAAGACGGACCGGCGGGCGTCCGCTTCGAGCCGAACTTCCGCACGCTCACCCGCATTACGGGCGGGGTGGATACCTGGGCGGCGCGGGCCGCCTGGAATCCGGTTTCCTGGGCGTCTACCGCCGGCGGCTACGAGTGGGAACGGGAAACGTACGACAGTCCGTATCAGGATTTCCACCCCGACCCCGCCCGGCGGGAGAGGTACCGCTCGTCGGCGCGCCAGCGCAGTCATGCCGCGTTCGCGCACCAGGAACTGCATGGCTTCCAGGACCGGCTGTTGCTTTCCTTTTCCGGCCGCGTGCAGGATTTCCGCTTGCGCCGCCCACGCTTCGAAGGCGGCGCGCTGCGTTACGACCAGGCCGAGGCGATCAGCCCGCCGCGCGCCTGGACCGGCGACACCGCAGTGGCCTACCGGCTGACGCGGACCGGCACGAAGATTCGCGCGCACGCCGGCAGCGGCTACCGCGCCCCTTCCATCTACGAGCGCTTCGGCGCCACCTTCTTCGACGGCGCCTTCTCGGCGCTTGGCGATCCGCGCCTGCGCCCCGAACGGTCCCGGGCGTTTGACTGGGGTTTTGATCAGTATCTTGCCCGGCAGAGGGTAAGGCTGAGCGCCACGCACTTCTACACGGACCTGCGGGAGACGATCCTCTTCGACTCGAGCGGGATTCTGAATCCGGCTACCGACCCGTTCGGCCGCGCCAGCGGCTACCGCAACGCGGGCGGCGGCATCGCCCGCGGCGTGGAGATCAGCGCGGAATTGGCCCCGGGCTTTGGCGCGCGGGTGCAAGCGGCGTTCACCTACACCGATTCGACGGTGCGCGTCTCCCAGGTCCGCGACAACGACTTCTTCCGCGCCACCTTGCAAGCCCGGCGCCAGGGAACCATCGTGTGGCTCCAACGGTTCGGCAAACGCTGGGACGCCTCGTTCGATGTCTGGCTGGCCAGCGAACACGCGCAGATTTTCTCGCGGCGGGCCTTCCTGTTTCCGGGCGCGCGGAAAGCCGACGCCGCCGTGCACTACACGCATCCGTTTTCGGACCGCACCCGCTGGCGGATCTTCGCCAAGTGCAGCAACGTGTTCGCCAGTGAGTATCTGGAAAACGGCTTTCGCACGCCAGGCCGCTGGGCGATCGCCGGGATGGGGTGGGAGTTTTAGCCACTTCCCGCCCCGGCGGGACTGCGCTCCTCTGTCCCGCTGCCAGGAATCTTCCGAGCGCCCTGGGCCGCCGCGGACCTTCCCGCCCGGAGAGCGGGCGACTTGCGCAAACCCACGGCTTATAATCGAGTTTGAACCGTGGTAAGCAAGTCGTAATTCATTTCTAAGGACGAATCTCGTGCGGAAAAAAGTAACGGTGATCGGCGCCGGCAACGTCGGCGCCAACTGCGCTCTGCGCATTGCGGAAAAAGAACTTGCGGACGTCGTGGTGGTCGACATTGTCGAAGGCGTCCCGCAGGGCAAAGCGCTCGATCTGCTTCAGTCCGGCCCGGTCCAGGGCTACGACGTGATGCTGACCGGGGCGAACGATTACGAGCCGACCGCGAATTCCGATATCGTCGTCATCACCGCGGGTCTGCCCCGCAAACCCGGCATGAGCCGCGATGACCTGCTGATGGCCAACTACGAGGTGGTGAAAACCGCCACCGAACAAGCCGTGAAGTACTCGCCGAACGCGATGCTGGTCCTGGTCACCAACCCGCTCGATGCGATGTGCCAGACCGCGTATTGGGTCTCGAAGTTTTCGAAGAACCGCGTCATGGGCATGGCGGGCATTCTGGATACCGCCCGCTTCCGCACGTTCATCGCGCAGGAACTGCAAGTTTCCGCGCAGAGCGTCACCGCGCTGGTGCTGGGCGGACACGGCGACACCATGGTGCCCCTGGTGCGCCTTGCCAGCGTCTCCGGCATTCCGTTGACGGAGTTGCTGGACCAGGCGGCCATCGACCGCCTGGTCGACCGCGCCCGCAACGGCGGCGCGGAAATCGTCAAGTATCTCAAGACCGGGAGCGCCTACTACGCCCCTTCGGCGGCCACCGTCGAGATGGTCGAGTCGATCCTCAAGGACCAGAAGAAAGTCCTGCCGTGCGCCGTCTACCTGGAGGGCGAATACGGCATTCGCGATCTGTTCGTGGGCGTGCCCGTCAAGTTGGGCGCCATGGGCGTCGAGAAGGTGTACGAGATCAAGCTGACGGACGACGAACTGGCCGCGCTCCACAAGAGCGCGAAAGCGGTCCAGGAACTGGTGGACATCATCAAGACGAAAATGTAACCCCGGCGGCGCCGCGGCCCGCTCTCGCCGTCCGCGCACGAAGGCGCGGGGCGGGCTGCGCGATCCCGCCCGCCGGAGCCGTTAGAATAGGAATTTCAGTTACTCCACAGTCAGGAGATCATCCATGGCGGACGAATTCGCGCGGCGCGACTTCCTGAAGAAGTCAGCGGCCGCCGCGGCCTTCGCGGCGCCGGCGGTCCACTCCGCCCGCGGGGCCAACGGCAAAATCAACATCGGCTGGATCGGCGCGGGTACCCGCGGGTACCACTGCATCCAGGTCATGGCCGAGGCCAACAAGGACAAGGTTCAGGTGCTGTCGGTCTGCGACGCCTATCAGGGAAACCTCAACCGGGGCAAGGACCGTATCCAGACCATCTGGGGCAACACGCCGAAGACGACGGTCGACTTCCGCGAGGTGTTGGCCGACCGAAACATCGAAGCCGTCTTCATCATGACGCCCGAGCACCTGCATTACCCGATGATGCTGGCGGCGCTGAAAGCCGGCAAACACGTTTACGTGGAGAAACCGCTGGCGCACACCATTGAGGAAGGCGCGGAACTGGTGGCGGCGGCCCGCAAAGCCGGCAAGATCGTGCAGGTGGGCACGCAGAACCGTTCCTCGGCGCTCTATCAGCGCGCCCGCCAGATGGTGCAGGACGGCATGATCGGCGATTGCCACTATGTCCGCGCCTTCTGGTACCGCAATTCCCCCGAGACCAACCCCGCCTGGCGCTACTCGATTCCCGCCGACACCACCCCCGAGAACACCGACTGGGACCGTTTCCTCGGCCCGGCGCCCAAACGCCCCTTCGACAAGCGCCGCTATTTCCAGTGGCGGCTCTACTGGGATTATTCCGGCGGCATCTCTACCGACCTGCTCGTGCACCAGACCGACATCACCAATTTTGTGTTGGGCAAGACCGTGCCGCTTACCTGCATGGCGTCCGGCGGCATCTACCGCTGGACCGATCCCAGCGACGACCGCGACGTGCCGGACACGCTGAGCGCCATCTACGATTACCCGGACCAGTTCCACCTGAACTACAGTTGCTACTTCGGCAACGACCATTACGGCTACGGCGAGCAGTTTTGCGGCAACGAGGGCACCATCGAGGTGATCAGCCGCCAGGACTTGCACTTCTATCCGCAGTTGCTCCGCGGCCAGGCCTCGGAGAAGGTGAAGGCGCGCCGGGAGATCCACCTGAACGGGATGAAGGATTTCGGCGAACCGGACGGCTTGCGGCGGCACATCACCAACTTCATCGAATCGATTCGCGGCAACGAAAAGCCCGTCGCGCCGGTCGAGGCTGGCCAGCAGGCGGCCATCTCCGGGCACATGGCGACGCAATCGTACAAGTCCGGCAAGAAAGTGAAGTGGGACGAGAAGGCGGAAAAGCTGATCATGCTGTAGCCGGACACGCGTCCGGATCTGGGAAGCCAGGGGGGGCCGGTTCGATCCGGCCCCCTTTTCTGTTAGGATTTGGGGTTCCTGCTATGACCAGCTCAACCGCCGCTCTCTCGCGCCCCCGCCTGATTCTGGCCGCGATCTTCGCCATCCTCGTCTACGGCATGATCGCGGCGATGCTGGGCACGCTGCTCCCTGAACTTTCCAAGAGGTTCAACCTGACCCCGGACGAAATGGGGACCATCGCGTTCGCCCAGGCGCTGGGTCTGATCGTGGCCTCGGTGTCGGTGGGGCCGTTGATCGACAACAAAGGGAAGAAAACCGGACTGCTGCTGGGCCTGGCGCTGATCGCCGCTTCGCTGTTCATGCTGCCGAACGCCGCAGGCTACAGCATGATCCTCGTCTGGATCGCGACCCTCGGCCTGGGCGGCGGCATCATCGTCACGGCGGCCAACGCCCTCGTCAGCGACATCGGCGAGGAGAAGCGGGCCACGGTGCTGAATCTGCTTAACCTGTTCTTCGGACTGGGCGGCCTGTTGACTCCGTTGCTGGGCGCGAACGTGTTCACGGGCAACGCCATTGCGTTGTGTTATTTCACGGCGGCGCTGACGGCGCTGACGCTGGCGCTGCACCTGTTCACGCGCATGCCGCCGCCGTCGGGCGAGCGCGGCTTCAAGGCGTCCGAGGCCGGGTCGCTGCTGGGCCGCCCCCCGCTGTATTTGCTGGCGCTGTTCCTGTTTCTGTACGTGGCGTGCGAAGTGGGCGTGTGGAACTGGCTGGCCAAACACCTGATCGCGCAAGGCCTGCCGGAGAGCACGGCGCTGAACATCCTGTCGCTCGGCTTCGCGCTGGGCCTGCTGCTGGGACGCGTGGCTGTCTCGCCAATTCTCATCAAGGTGCCCGCGCCCACCGTGACGCTGGCAGCCGCGGTGTTGATGATGGTGACAACCTACGGCATGCTCCAGACCGCGGATCCCACCGCGGCGGCGGCGCTGGTGTTCCTGGCGGGCATCGCGATGGCGCCGGTCTTTCCGACGACGCTCGCCATGGTGGGCGACGCGTTTCCGCGCATGACCGCCACGGCCATGGGCATCGTGATCACCAGCGGGTGGATCGGCCTGGCGGTGAGCTCGAAAATCATCGGCGGCATCGCCGGCGCCGACGCGGCGAAGCTCAAGACCGCGCTGCTGGTGTTGCCGGCGGCTTCCGCGGTGATGATCGTGGTGAACCTGGCGCTGCGGCCTATGCTGCGGAAGGCGTGACAGGCTGGGGCGCTCCGCTACGTCTCGTCCAGTTCGCCCCATGGATCGACCGGTTGCCCCGAGCCCGCCGACCGTTCCGAAGCCAGGCAGATGCGGTGTGTCTCGACCGCGTCCCGCACGCTGCAATGCGACTCGGTATCGTGGCGGATGCAGTCGACCAGGTGGGCCATCTGGTCGACAAACGGATGGTGGCTGACCTCCGCGGTGTCCGGCAGCACGGTGGGAATCGCCGCCCAGCCAGTCTGGCCCGGCCACCGCTTGCTGAACACCTCGTTGTTGCGGACCGCACCTTCGTCGCCCTGCAACAGGATGTTGAAGAAGTACGGATGCGGAGACTCGATCGAGCAGCCGATCTTGCCCAGCACGCCGTTGGCGAACCGCATCAACGTCACGCTGTTGGTGTCGTAGTCGTAACCGAGGCGGTTGCGCGCGCTCGTATTCGCCATCGCGAACACCTCGGTCACCCGTGATTGAACGAACCAGCGGGCCGCGTCCACCGCGTGGCAGCCCGCCGACAGCATGTTGCTGCCGCCGTATTCCTTCCGCCGCATCCATTCGTAGCCGGTGTACCAGTCGCCGATCCCGCTCAGGTAATCGACGCCGGCGTAGTACAACTGCCCCAGCAGTCCGTCGGCCAGCATGGCCTTGATGTTCTTGAACAGCGGATTCCAGCGCAGGACGAAGCTGACCACCGATTTCACCTTGGCCTGCGCGACGGCGCTGTCGAGCGCCAGCAGATCACGGTAGTTGAGCGCGATGGGTTTTTCCACGCAGACGTGCTTGCCCGCCGAGGCCGCCGCGATCCCCTGCGGCGCGTGCAGGTGGTGCGGGGTGCAGATGGTCACGATGTCCACTTCCTCGCGCTTCAGGATCTCGTCCAGGTCCGTCGCCGCGAAGCAGCGGGTGAGCCCGTGCTGGGCGGCGACCGCCTCGGCGCGCGCGCGGTCGCGGCTCAGAATCGCCACCACCTTCGTATGCGGGTTCTTTTGAAAAGCCTTGATGTGCTCCCCCGCCACCCAGCCGGTGCCGAGCACGGCGACTCCCATTTTGCGATCCATCATTATCCCTCCCTGGTCCATTCCTGATACAACCGGTCGATTTCCTGCCGGGTCCATACGCCGCGCCACGCGCCGACGCGCCAGCGGAAGCGGATGCGCTCGCCTTTTTCGAGCGGAAACGAATCGGTAAACGTAGGCGCGGCGCTCAGGTAGCCGAACTTGTCGTTCATCACAAAGAACGGCGACGGGTGCCGGGGGTTGGCGGGATGATTGAAGATCCCGACGCCCGCGAGGCCGCCGGACACCTTACCGTGATACGCGCACCAGTGGGCGGGCTCGCCGCTCGCCCGCTTGAAATCGGTGGTGCCCGCCGAGTTGATCACTTCGCCGAAATCCATGCTGGGCGCGACGCGAATGCCCAGGCCGTTGTAGGGGTGTTGGCCGGCGCTCAGCAGCACCGCGGTTTCCGCGGTGAGTTCGCTATCCCAGTCGAGCAGGTTCACCGGTTGCGGCGACCGTACGGCGGCGAGCAGGCGCCGCTCGCGCAGCAGCACGGCGCCTTCGGCTTCCCACCGGAGGCGGCTGACCAGGCGGCGGTCGCCGCGCGCGCCCCAGCCTTCGTGCACGATTTGCCCGTGCCGCCCCGGGTTGGTCTCGCCCCAAAAATCGAACCCGTTAATCGCGGACCAAGCCAGCATCAGCCCGCGATGGTGGACATGATCCGCGGGGCCATCCAGCGAAACGATGGTTCCGTCGGGCGCCTTCAGCGGATGCACGTAGGTTTTGGGCCGGTCTGGCCCGTAGCGGTAGGTGAACAGGTGCCGCGAGCCGTCGTAAAAGGCGACCTCCGCCCGGCCGTCGTCTTCGAGGCGGGCCGCGCGGGCGGTGGCCCCCGCTGCCGCGGCGGCGATCCATTCGCGCCGGGTCATACCATGCGGATCTCCTCGCGCTCCGCGTCCCACACCGCTACTTTCCGCTCCAGCAGCGACCGCATGGCCATGATCAGCGGCACCTGCACCGCGAAGCCAAGTTCCAGGTCGCCCACCGGCGCCTGGCGGGTGCGGATGCACTCCAGCCAATCGCGGATATGATTATCTTCGTACCGTTGGGAGTTCAGGGTCCGGTTGGCGCCCCGCGCTCCGGGCAGGGAACGCAGCACGATCCCCCCGAACGACTGGTCGAAAGTGAGCGTGCCTTCCGAACCGCGGATCACCGCGTCCATACCGGTGCTGTTGCCGATGGTCCCCAGGACGGCGATGCTCGGTCCGCCGGGATACTCGATGAGCAGGTCGGAGGTATCGGGCACGTCGCGGCCGCCGTCGTAGAGATACCGGCCGCCGACGGCAACTACGCGCGACGGCATGCGGGGAGGCCCCAGCGCCTTCATGATCTGCGTCAGAGGATGGGGATAGAGGTCTGTGATCGGCCCGCCGGAATAATCCAGGTACATCCGCCACTGGAAGAAGCGGGAGACCGAGAATTCACGGCGCGGCGCGTCGGCCTGGAACGCGTCCCAGTCCAGGCCGCGGCCGGGTTGCGCTTGGGGATCGTCGACCGGCATGCCGCGCTCGCCCGAATCGCCCCGGCGGAAGTAGCCGGTTTGGGCGTGCAGTACTTTGCCGATGGCACCCTTTTGAATTTCCTGGGCGGCCTGCGTCCAGATCGGGTCCGACACCCACTGCGCGCCCACCTGGAACACCGTCTTGCGCTGCCGCGCCTCGGCGACCAGTTGTTTGAGCAGATCGAACTGGGCCCAGTGCGTCAGCGGCTTTTCGCAATACACGTCCTTGCCCGCCCGCACGGCGGCCAGCGCGTGGTGGACGTGCAAGCGGTCGGGCGTCGCGATGATGACGCCATCGAGCGCCGTCCCACCCAGCATGGCCTCCAGGTTGGGATACGCCTTGGCGCCGAGCGCGACCGAGAGGCGTTCCAGGCGTGGCTGGTAGACGTCGGCGACCGCCGTCACCTCGACCGGATAGCCGCCGTCGCCCAAGGCCTTGGCGCGCCGCGCCAAGTGGGAGCCCCGCCCGCCGCAACCGACCAGGCCTACCTTGAGTTTCGCCGGGGCCTGCGCCGCGGCGCCTGCCGCCGCGGCCGGCGTGACGCCCGCCACGCCCAACGTTTGCAGAAACCGCCGCCGCGCTGCCCCGCGCGGCTGGGGTGACAATTCCGACACGATGGGACCTCCTGTGGGCTTTCGCCTGAAACCTATCATCTGCTCCGGTGGGTGTCAACGCTCGCGGCTGGGCCGGTCGGAGACCGGTTGTGGTGGCGCACGCTTTCGCGTGCAGCGCAACTTTAGTTGCGCTACTCGCGCGCGGTTTGGCCGGTCGGGGACCGGCCCCACGTGGCGCCAGGGGGACACTGAAGTTTCCCTGCACCCTGAAGGGTGCGCCACCGGTCATGGTGGCGCACGCTTTCGCGTGCAGCACAACTTTAGTTGCGCTAGTTGTACGGGCTGCCGGGGCAGGCTACGCCTGCCGGCCTGGCGAGGCCGCGCGCTGCTGGCGTGAGCGGATTTCGCGGATCGCGTAGATGCGGCGGTCCTGGCTCTCGAAGTAGGTGCGGATCATCACCTCGCCGAGCAGCCCGGTGGAGAACATCATCAGGCCCGCCAGCAACAGGATCACCCCCGCAATCATCAGCGGTCCGTGCTCCAGCTCAATGTGGCGGCCCATTAGCTTCAGCGCGGCCAGGTAGCCCAGAATCAGGCCCCCCAGCGTGGTGCCCGCCAACCCGATGGTGCCGAAGAAATGCATCGGCCGCGTGAAGTAGCGCAGCAGGAACTTAATGGTCAGGATGTCCAGCATCACGCGGAACGTCCGCGAGAGCCCGTAGTGCGAACCGCCCGCGGCACGCGGCGTATTGCGAATCGGCACCTCGGCGATCCGCGCGCCGTAGAAACTGGCCAGCGCGGGAATAAACCGGTGCAGTTCCCCGTAAAGCTGCACATCCTTCAACACCTCCGCGCGGTACGCCTTGAAGGTGGTGCCGAAGTCGTGCAAGTCGATGCCGGAAGCCTTGGCCATCAGCCAGTTGGCGATCCGCGACGGAATCTTCCGCGTGACGGCGTTGTCCACGCGGTCCTTGCGCCAGCCGCTGGCGATATCGTACCCTTCGTGGATTTTTTCGAGCAGCGCCGGAATGTCCTCAGGAGCATGTTGCAGGTCGCCATCCATGGCGAGGATGATGTCCCCCTGGGCTTCGTGAAAACCGGCGGACAGCGCCGCAGTCTGGCCGAAATTCCGCCGCAGCCGGATCACCTTCAGGCGATGGTCCGTCTCCACCAGGTTCGCCAGCAACTCGAAGCTGCGATCGGTGGAGGCATCATCGACAAATAAGATCTCGTACGGCTGGGACATCGCCTCCAGGACGGCGGTCAGCCGGTCGTAAAGCGGCAGAATCGACGGTTCTTCGTTGTGGATCGGAATCACGATCGACAGCATGCGCTTCTTCAGTCTATCAGGCGTGACGCCGGTCCTTGCCGGTGATCGCGGGCAGCAAGACCAGACGCACCCAGAGCCGAAGCAACTGGTAGAGCGTGACGAAGAGCGACCTGAACCGAAAGAACTGGCTGCGCCCGTGCAGCCGCGGGTAATGATGGACGCCCACCTCCTCGACGCGCGCGGCGCTCAACTCCAACTTGCGCACCAGTTCGACGCAGATGGTCCCGCTGGTCGAGGTGAGGCGGATTTCGTCGAGCAGGCTGCGGCGAATCAGCCGGAAATCGCAGTCGATGTCGCGGATGCGGATGCGGAAGATAAACCGGGCGAAGCGATTGTAAATGTTGCCGATCAGGATGCGGTGCCAGGGATCGCTGCGTTCCAGCTTGTAGCCGTTGACCAGCCCCACGCCGGGCGCCATCCGCTCCAGCAGTTTCGGCAATTCGCCGGGGTCGTACTGGCCATCCCCGTCGGTATAGAACACAAAATCGCGCGTCGCGGCGGCGAAACCGGAACGCAACGCGCCTCCGTAGCCGCGGTTGCGCTCGTGCGTGAGCACACGTAGCCTGGGCCCATACTGGGCCTGCAACCGACGGAGAACTTCGGCGGTGTGATCCCGGCTGCCATCGTTGACGACGATGACTTCGAAGTCCTCGACGTGGCTGGTCAACACCCGAAACGTCTTTTCGATCAATCCCGGCAGGCTATCCCCGTCGTTATAGGCCGGGAAGAACACCGACAAACTGTGGAAGATACCCCGTATTGTAAACTACGTGGTATGTCCGAGTCGAACGGGTTTTACCGCATCCAGAAGTTACCGCCCTATGTCTTCGCCGTCATCAACGAAATGAAGGCGAAGGCGCGGGCCGCCCAGTTGGATGTGATCGACCTCGGGATGGGCAATCCTGACGGCGCCACGCCGCGCCCGGTGGTGAGCAAACTGGTGGAGGCGGCGCGCAATCCGCGCAACCACCGCTACTCGCAATCCAAGGGCATCCCGAACCTGCGGGAAGAAATTGTGAAGCGCTACCAGTCCAAGTACGGGGTCGTTTTGGATGCGAATTCGGAAGCGATTGTCACCATCGGGGCCAAGGACGCCCTGGCGCATCTGCTGTTCGCCGTCATCGGACCCGGCGACGCGGTGGTCTCGCCAAACCCCTGCTACCCGATTCACCAGTACGGCGTCATCATGGCGGAAGGTCATGCCTGCATGCTGGCCATGCCGTCGCCCGAAGAGTTCCTGAACCGTCTCCACGACCTCTACCGGACCTCCACGCGCAAGCCGAAACTGATTCTCATTTCGTTCCCGCATAACCCCACCACCTGCTGCGTCGAGCTGGATTTCCACCGGGAGATCATCCGCCTCGCGCACGAGCATGGGTCGATGGTGGTGCACGATTTCGCCTACGCCGACATCTGCTTCGACGGCTATCAGGCGCCTAGTATCCTCCAGGTGGACGGCGCCAAGGAAGTGGCCGTCGAGATCTACTCGATGTCGAAGAGCTATAACATGGCGGGGTGGCGGGTCGGCTTTTGCGTGGGCAATGCGAGGATGATCGGCGCGCTGGCGCGGATTAAGAGCTATCTGGACTACGGGGTCTTTCAGCCCATCCAGATCGCCTCCATCATCGCGCTGCGCGAGTGCGACGAAGATACCCGCAAGATCTGCGCCGTCTATCAGAAGCGGCGCGACACGCTGGTGCATGGCCTGAACCGGGCGGGTTGGCCGGTGACGGCCCCGAAGGGTTCCATGTTTGTGTGGGCCAGCATTCCCGAGCGGCACCGGCATCTGGGCTCGCTCGAGTTCGCCAAGAAGCTGATGGAAAAAGCGCTGGTGGCGGTTTCGCCGGGCATCGGCTTCGGCCCGCTGGGAGAAGACCACGTGCGCTTCGCCCTGGTGGAGAACGACCACCGGATCCGGCAGGCGGTGCGCTCGATCAAGCAGTTCCTGAAGGAGTAGCCATGCGGCGGCGCGACCTGCTGGCGGCCGGGCTGGGCGCGCCAACTCGGCAGACGGCTCGCCAAGTGGGGCGCGGGCGCCGGCGATCCCTGGGCTAGGTCCGAATCACCCGCCGGCCCTCGATGCGGTAACGGCCGCTCAGCACCAGCGCGATCGCCTCGGCGTAGAGGCGGTGTTCCTCCCGCAGCAACCGCGCGGAAAGCGTTTCCGGCGTGTCCGTGTCCTCGACCGCAATCGCGGTCTGCGCCACGATTGGTCCGTGGTCCAGGTGTTCGTCGACAAAGTGGACCGTACACCCGGTCACCTTCACGCCATATTCGACCGCCTGCCGTTGCGCCTCCAGGCCCGGAAACGCCGGCAGCAGCGAGGGGTGAATGTTCAGGATGCGCTGCGGCAGTTGCTGGATAAACCAAGGACTGAGCAGGCGCATGTAGCCGGCCAGGCAGACCAGGTCCACCTGATGGTTTTGCAGCGTCGCGAACGTCAGGCGGTCATGCGCTTCGCGGTCCATGCCCTGCGAGGGAATGCACACAGTGGGCAGGCCGCGCTGGCGGGCGATTTCCAACCCGCGCGCGCCGGGCCGGTTCGAGATGACGATGGCGATCTCGGCGTCCAGCGAGCCGGCCGCGATGTGGCCCGCGATCGCTTCCATATTGGAGCCACGGCCGGATATCAGGATGCCCAAACGTTTCATTGATAGAGTACGCGCCCTTTGCCGCGCGGTGTTTTCACGATGTCCCCGATGATCCAGCAGCGCTCCCGCAGGCGCTTCAGCGCGCGCACCGCTGCATCCGCGTCGCGCGCCGCCACGGCCAGAATCATCCCCACGCCCAGGTTGAACGTCCGCCGCCAGTCTTCTTCCGGCGTCTGTCCCAGCCGGCGCAGGAGTTGGAACACCGGCCCGGGCGTCCAGGAACCGGTCAGAATGCGCGCGGACAAACCGGCGGGCAGCATCCGCGGCGTGTTGTCGGTGATCCCGCCCCCGGTGATGTGCGCCGCGCCTTTCATCAGACCGGCCTCGAGCAGCGCGCGGAGGGGCCTCAGGTAACTGCGGTGGACCTTCAACAACTCCTCGCCCAGCGTGCAACCCAGTTCGGCGACGTGCGTATCCACCCGGTAGCCGGCGAGATCGAAAAAAATCCGGCGTGCCAGCGAGTAGCCGTTGGTGTGCAGGCCAGTCGAGGGGAGCGCCAGCAGGAGGTCGCCGGCGCGAATCGAGCCTCCCGTCAGTAAGCGGGTCCGCTCGGCGGCGCCGACAATGAAGCCGGCCACGTCGTATTCGCCGTCTGTGTAAAACCCCGGCATTTCCGCCGTCTCGCCGCCGATCAGGGCGCAGCCATTGCGCCTGCATCCCCGCGCCATGCCGGAAATGACGCTGGCGGCCACGCCCGCTTCGAGGCGCCCGCAGGCGAAGTAGTCGAGGAAGAAGAGCGGCGCGGCGCCCTGCACCGCGATGTCGTTCACGCAGTGATTGACGAGATCTTCGCCGACGGTATCGTGCCTGCCGGCCAGAAACGCGACTTTCAGCTTGGTGCCGACTCCGTCGGCGGAGCTGATCAGCACCGGCTGCTTCCAGCCGCGCAAAGCGTACATCGCGCCGAACGAACCAATGCCGGAGAGCACGTGCGGGGTGAAGGTGGCGCGCGCGAGTTTCCGCACGGAAGCCACCGCGCGATCCGCCTCCGCGATGCTGACGCCCGCGTCCCGGTACCGCATCGCCATGGCTAGGCCGTCACCCGCGGTTTGATCACCGCCACCCCCAAAGGGGCCAGCGCTTTGGTCAGCCGCTCGAACATCGCCTCGTCTTCATAGGTTCCCACGATCGCGCCGCCCGAGCCGGCGAACTTCGCCGTGGCGCCGGCCGCGCGCGCCGCCTGCACCATCTCCAGGTTGCCTTTCCCCACGTGATAAATCCGCGCGCGCAGGTCGAAGTTGGCGTTGATCAATTCATTCAGGCGGCGGTAGTCGCGGCGCAGCAGGCACTCCCGCCCCTCGGCGGCGTAACCGGTCCAGGTCCGCATGGCTTCGACGATCTCCGGATCGCCCCGCAACCAGCGGGCCTTGATGTCGTTGTGGAATACCTCCGTGCCTTCACTCAGCGAGGTCCGGTACGCCAGATAGACGTTGGGCAGCAGCCCAGGGTCCAGCCGCTGGTACTCCCCGTAGCCGCGCGCCTCCAGCAGTTCCCTGGCGAAATCCATATACACCAAGCCTTCGAAGGCTTGAATCACCCGGTCCTGCAAACCGGCGGGCACGCCGAGCTCCCGCGTCTCGGTTTCCAGCACCAGGTTGGCCTGGATCTCGGGCGGAATGATGACGTCATAATATTGCATCAGGGCGCGCAGCGCCGCCGTAATGATCGCACTCGATCCCCCCAGCCCGAGCCGCTGGGGAATATTCGATTCGTACTCGATGGTGAAGTTGCGGTCCGGCAGTTCGATGCGGTGATCGCGGCAGTAATCAAGGAAGCGCACAAGCAGCGCCTGGATGATGCGAATGCCCCCGTAGTAGCCCCGCCAGCGGGTTACGCTGTAGAGTTCTTCCAGGTTTTCGAAGATCGGCAGGTCCGCCTTGGCCAGTTTGATTTCCAGCCGCGCGGATGGGTACAAGATCACGCGGGCGCGGAAGTTGCGCACGGAGAAAGCAATCGTCTTGCCGAAGTACCCGTCGCTCGGATTGCCCAGAAACCCGGCGCGGGCATAAGCGTGCGTTTCGATCACTGGCTTAGCGCTCTCCCGAATCACAGAGTATCGTCACCGGGCCATCGTTCACAAGACGGACGGACATCGTAGCCTGAAAGACTCCGGTTTCCACCCGCCCCACCCGCGCGCGCAGCGCGCCGACGAAATACTCATACAGCGCGCGGGCCTCCGCCGGTCCGGCCGCGGCGTCGAAACTGGGACGCCGTCCGCGGCGGATGTCGCCGTACAGGGTGAATTGCGAAACCACCAGCACCCCGCCGCCCGCGTCCCGCACGCTGCGGTTCATTTTGCCTTCTTCGTCCGGAAAGATACGCAGCCCAGCGACCTTTTCGGCCAGGTAATCGGCATCGCGGGTGGTGTCTCCCTTGGCCACCCCGAGGAGCACCAGCAGCCCCCGGCCGATGGCGCCGGTGACGGACCCGTCCACGGTCACGCTGGCTTCGGAAACCCGCTGGATCACCATGCGCATCGTCTCACCGCCGCAACGGGGCGCGCAGCCGCCATTGAAATCGCTCCACGATCTCTTGCGGGCCGCCCTCAGCGGCGATGCGGCCCTTTTCGAAAAATACCGCGCGGGTGGCCAGCTCGAGCGCGAAGCCGACGTCATGCGTCACCACGATTTTGGCCTGCGGCAGCCGCGCCAGCAGCGCGGTCAGGCCGCGCCGGCCGGGCGGATCCAGGTAAGTGGTGGGCTCATCCAGCACCAGGATCTCCGGGTTCATGGCCAGGGTGCCGGCGATGGAGACCCTCTTCTTCTCCCCCGCGCTGAGATGATACGGGGCCTTTCCCGCGGCGTGCGCCATGTTCACTTCTTCCAGGGCGCGCAGGGCGCGCTGCTCGGCTACTTCGGGCGGGAGCCCCAGGTTGAGCGGCCCGAAGGCGACGTCTTCCAGCACCGAGGGCATGAACAACTGATCGTCCGCGTCCTGAAACACCAGGCCGACTTTCTGGCGGATGGCGGGCAGATTGGCCTTGTTCACCTCCAGTCCCGCGACGCGCACCCGCCCCGCGCCCCGCAACAAACCGTTCAGGTGGAGCACGAACGTGGTTTTGCCGGAACCGTTGGCCCCGAAGAAAGCCACCGTTTCGCCCGGATAGAGGTCGAAGTCGACGCCTGCCAGCGCCTGGGTGCCGTCGTCGTAGCGGTAGGCAAGATTGCGGACTTCAATGAGAGGCGGCGCGTTCATAGCTTCTGGCGCGGTCCGCCGGCGAGTGGCCGGTCAGCGCCAGTCACCGGACGCCACACCCGGTCCGGAGAATCCATTACGCTAGCACGACCGCCGGCCGCGTCACCCGCTCCGCGCGGTAGAATCCATTTCAGCATGAGTCATCTCGCCCGTATCGGCGTCGCCATCGACACCGGCTTGCTGAAGAAGTTCGACAAGCTGATCAGCCAGCGCGGCTACTCCAACCGCTCGGAAGCGTTCCGGGACCTGATCCGCGACGAGCTGGTGGAACAGCGGTGGGAGGAGCCGAACGCCGAAGTGGTCGGGACCGTCACCCTTGTCTACGACCACCATGTCCGCTTGTTAAACGAACGCCTGACCGACTTGCAGCACGACCATCACGAATCGATTCTATCCACTCTGCACGTGCACCTGGACCACGATAATTGCCTCGAGGTGCTGGTGGTCCGCGGACAGGCGGCGCGCGTCAAGCGGATCGCGGACGAGTTGATCAGCACCAAGGGCGTCAAGCACGGCCGCCTGACCATCACCAGTTCCCCGCGGGGGATCGAGTGATCCTGGGGTCCGGCGTCGATCTGGCGGAGGTGCCGCGCATCCGCGAGGCTATCGAGCGGCACGGGGCGCGCTTCCTCGACCGCATCTACACCCCGGGCGAAATCGGCTACGTAGCGCGCAAAGCGAACATGTATGAGCGCTACGCGGCGCGGTTCGCGGCCAAAGAGGCCGGCATGAAGGCGCTGGGCACCGGTTGGAAGGGCGGCGTCCGGTGGCGGGATTTCGAGGTGGTGAACCTGCCCACGGGCCGCCCGACGCTCCGGCTCCACGGCGTCGCCGCGGAGATTGCGGCGCGCCAGGGCGTGCGCCACATCGCGCTGTCGCTGACCCACACCGCGGAGCTGGGCATGGCTTTTGTCGTGTTCGAATCGTAGCGCCGCCGTGATGAAATAACGGGTGGCTTCTCTCCCGGGAAGGTCTTCTGTATGAAACGGGCAGTCCTCTTCTTCTTCTTGGCCGTTCTTTTGGGGCGCCCCGGCCATGACGCCGACCGCGCCGCGCGCCAGGGCGGTGACCACCAGTTCGGGATCGATCCGCCGAGCGCCGTATGCGATCCGCACACGCGGGTCCATCCCTTCGTGCGGGACTTGATTCTGGTGGGCGGAGAAGCGATTTCAGGCGCGCAAGGTGACTTTTCGCAAACGGATCTTCTCGAGGTCGAACTCACCTAAACCCAGCGCGCCCGCGATCTCCACGTGCTCGGTTTGACGGTGGAGGTAGGTGCTGAACTGGTCGGGCTTGGCGTCTTCCAGTTTGGCCATCCCCACCGAAACCCGCTTCTGGTCCAGCACGCGCCAGCCCACGCGGTCCATCGCGACCGGGTCGGTGGCGAACCACATCGTCTTCTGCTCCCACACGAACTGCGGGCGCGCGCCGGGTCCGCCGTGGTACAGCCCTTTGATGCCGTCCATGATGTGCAGGACCGTCTTGTTGCGGATCACGGGCATGGAGACGACGGCGGGAATGAAGGCGCCGCAAGTGTTCATCGTGGGCGTCGGATGGCTGCGGTTCACGTTGTTCACCAGACCGTGCGACAGATTTTTCAGCGCCATCGTGATGCCCGCCGACTGATGGTCCTTGAGCAGGCAGAGGTTGATGAGCTTGTCGACCCGCTTGGTGATGAACTGCGCGGCGTAGGAACGGCGCGCGGTCAGGTTGGTCACGTCATAGCCCGGCAGCGTCAGCGCCATGTCCATGTAGTGGTCGGGGTCGTAGCCCTCGATGCCTTGCTGCACCAACTCGAAGTCTTCCGCAGCCCACATCCAGCGGACGCCTTCCGGCAGCCACTTGTCGAAACCCACGTCGAGGAACTGCTTCCGGTAGCGGTCGTACGCGACGATGTCCTTGTTGGGAATGCCCGCCGCGTTCAGGCCATGAATGATGGCGCGGACCACTTCCGGCGCGCTGCAACACAGTTTGCCACCCACCGGGTTTAACTTGACGCCAACCACTTCGCCGGGCGTGACGAACTGCCGCCAGGCGTCCGCCCAGTCTAGGCCCGTCAATTCCTTCATGCCCCGCTGCATCATCTGCATGACGGGTTCGGCCTGATACTGCCCGTTGACGATCGAGCCGGGGTGGACCACTTCCACCACCTTGCCGCGGTACAGCCCCGGCATGGCGAGTTTGCTCTCCGGCGCCTTGGAAGACACCTGGGCGCTCAGCGCCAGATCGCGAACGCTCAGGGCGGCCGTCACCGCTCCGGCGCCCAGCAGAAAATCACGGCGGGTGAAGAAACTGGTCATCAGGACTGGTTCTCCTTGTGGTTTCACTATAAAGGACGCCCGGCGACGCCGTCTACTGCCGTAGCCGCGCTTCCGCAAGGCCAAGTGAGCGCGGGCGCCGTCCGCGCGGCGCGGCGGGTCCGGCGGATCCGCGCCGCCCTTATCATAGAAAGTTGGCGACTCCCTACTGGCGGTATGCGGGAGGCGGCGCGGCGGCGCTGCTGGCCCTCTACGCGTGCTTCTTCTACGAGCTCACCGGCGCCGGCATCCTCAGCGCGGACGAGCCGCGCTATGCGGCGATCGCCCGGGAAATGGCGCGTTCCGGCGACTGGATCACGCCGCGCCTGTGGGGTTCTCCCTGGTTTGAAAAACCCGCGTTCGTTTACTGGACCGGCGCGCTGGGCTTTCGCGCCGGCCTCGATGACGATTGGGCGCCCCGCCTGCCCATCGCACTACTGAGCGCGGGGTTCCTGGTCTTTCTTTGGGCGGAACTCCGCCGCCAGTTTGACGCGCGGCTGGCGACCTACGCCACGGTGATCCTGGGCACCTCGGCGATGTGGATCGGCTACAGCCACGTCGCGGTAATGGATATCCCCTTGACCGTTTTTTTTACCGCGGCGGTGGTGCTGGCGCTGCCATGGCTGCGCGGCCGCGAAGACGCCCGCCGGCTACCGCGGGCCGCGGCGTGCCTCGGGCTGGCCGTTTTTGCGAAAGGCCTGGTGCCGCTGGTGCTGATCCTCCCCCTGCTCTGGGAAGGCCGGGCGTGCTGGCGCGACCTGGTTCGGCCCAGGGTGGCGGCTGCGTTTTTCCTCACCGCGGCGCCTTGGTACGTGGCTTGCGCCTGGACCAATGGCGAGCCGTTCCTGAGAAAACTCTTCTTCGATCACCACGTCGGCCGCTTCCTGACCAACGATTTGCTGCACCGGCAGCCGGCGGGGTTTTACATCCCGGTGATGCTGGCGGCGGTGTTCCCGTGGACCGCTGCCGTCATCGCCTCCCTGCGTTCCCCCTGGCGGGAACCGCTGCCCCGGTTCCTGCTGCTCTGGCTGTTATGGGGTTTGGTCTTCTTTTCCGCCTCGACGAACAAGCTGCCGGGCTATGTCTTGCCGCTGCTGCCGGCCTGGGCGCTGCTGGCCGCCTTGCGCCTCGAGGCGATGGGCGACGCGCGGCCGGTTTGGCTGGCGACCGGGCTGCTGATGATGCTGGTCCCGCCGCTGGTGGACGTGTTGCCGCAGGCGCTGGCCCACGGCCTGTCGCGCGCGAAGTGGCCCGGGCCGGACTGGACGTGGCTGGTCCCGGCCGCCGCCGTCCTGCCCGCATGGCGGCTCGAGCGCGCGGGACGCCGCCTGGAAGCGTTTCTGCTCTTCGCCCTGCTTGCGGTGGGCGGAGTGGTGTTTTTGAAGCACGCCGCGCTGCCCCGGATCGACCGCGAGGTGTCGGCCCGGACGCTGTGGCGCCAGATCGCGCCCCAGCGTGACCGCGTCTGCGTCGAAGAGCCGCTCGTCCGGCACTGGCGTTACGGCCTGAACTACTACAGCGTGACGCCGCTTGCGGACTGCGCCACCACCCCGCGCCCGCTCCGCGTCGTTGCCGCGCCCGGCTCGCCCCCAGTACTCCAAACCCCGTAAACGGTTGACCGGAGGTTGCGCCGCGTTGTAACCTCGGCTTTCACCGAATGATCCTCCCACAAACCTACTATGCGACTCTGGGTTTGCTGATCCTGAGCATGCTGTGCTGGGGATCCTGGGCCAATACACTCAAACTCACGGGCAAGTGGAGATTTGAGCTGTATTACTTCGACTACGCTTTTGGGACCCTTTTGGCGGCCGCGGTGGCGGCATTCACCTTTGGTTCGCTGGGCTTCGACGGTTTTTCGTTTTTAGACGACCTGCTGCTTACCGGCAAGCGCAATTTGGCGCTGGGCGCGGCGGCGGGCGCGGTGTTCAACCTAGCCAACATGCTGCTGGTGGCGGCCATCACCGTCGCCGGCATGGCGGTGGCGTTTCCCATGGGCATTGGCTTGGCGCTCGTGATCGGCGTGGTCTGGAGCTATTTGCTGAATCCGGTCGGCAGCCCCGTGCTGCTGTTCGGCGGCGCGGCGCTCGTGCTGGGTGCGGTCATTATCAACTCTGTCGCCTACCGTTTGCGCGAGCGGGCCCGCCAGTTGGAGCGGGCCAAACAGGGCCTGTTGAAGACGAGCATGCCGCGGGTTTCGCCCAAGGGAATCATCCTTTCGCTGGCCTGCGGATTGCTCATGGGATCCTTTTTCCCCTTGGTGGAGATGGCCAAGCACAGTGGGATCGGAGCCGGCCCGTACACGATCGGTTTCATGTTCGCGGCGGGAATCTTCGCCTCGACGTTTGTTTTCAATTTGTTCTTTATGAACCTGCCGGTGGAAGGCCGCCCGGTGGAGATTCGCGATTATTTCCTGACGGGCAGTCTCTGGCAGCATGCGCTGGGCGTGCTGGGCGGCGTGATCTGGTTCACCGGGGCCATCGCCAATTTTGTCGCGGCCAGCGCGGAAGGCGATGCCCAGGCCGGTCCCGCAGTCAGTTATGGGCTGGGTCAGGGCGCCACCATGATCAGCGCGCTGTGGGGAATCTTTCTGTGGAAGGAGTTCTCGGGCGCCGACCTGCGGGTCCGCCTGCTGCTCGCGATCATGTTCGTCTTATTCCTGACCGGTCTGGGCCTGGTGTCCGTTGCCCCGCTCTACTCGGCTTCCTGAGCTGGAGGGCCTGCCGGTGTGGGTCGAGTTCCGGCCGGGGCTGCGCGCCTGGCGGGGCCGGTTGGAATCGGGCGGCCGGCGGGGCCGCGAGATTCTTGGCGCCGGCTTCATCCGCGAGCGGCGCATCGTGCTGGATTCTTCGCTGCGGCGGCAGCCGGCCGAAGCGCTCCGCATTTTGACGCACGAGTTGTATCACTTTGCTTGGGTCCGGCTCGGCAATCCGACACGGCGTTCCTGGGAAGAATTGCTGGCTGGGCAAACGGCGAAAGGAGAACTCGGCTGGTCGGCTGAACTTCGCAAAGCCGCGCTCACCCCCGCCGACCGCTCGCTCCGCACCCGCCGCTGGCGGGAATACGTTTGCGAAAGTTTCTGCGACACCGCCGCGTGGCTGCTGGCGGCCGGCGGCCGGCGGCGGCACGACGAATTTACACTGCCCGGCGGCGCCCGCCGCGCCCGGCGGCGCTGGTTTACCCGCGCCGGGCTGACCGTCCGAATCTCGATATAATTGGAGATACGATGCCGGTTGCTCCCCGTTGGGTCGTGTCGATTCCCTTGTTGGCGGCGGTGGCGCTGTTCTCCTGCGCCGGCCAAAGCGGTTCCAAGACGCAAGGAAAGGTCAAAGCCATCTCCAGCCGTAAACCCGCGCCGGAGTTTGCCTTGAAAGACCCGGACGGCAAGGTGGTCCGCCTAGCTGACTATCGCGGAAAGGTGGTCCTGCTCAACTTCTGGGCGACCTGGTGCGGACCCTGCAAGATCGAAATGCCGTGGTTCATCGAATTTGAGCGGCGCTACAAGGACCGCGGCTTCGCCGTGATCGGCGTGTCCATGGACGAAGAAGGCTGGCCGGTGGTCAAGCCTTTCATTACGAACATGGCGGTCAATTATCGGGTGGTGCAGGGTGACGATACCACCGCCGAGCTGTATGGAGGCGTGGAAGCGCTGCCCACCAGCTTCCTGATCGACCGGGAAGGCCGCATCGCGCAAACCTTGGTGGGACTTCACGGACGGGACGAATTTGACCATGGTATACAGGAACTGCTGGACGCGCAGTCTGCCGGCGCTGGCGCTGTTGGCCAGCCCGTGGCTCACGCTGGCGCAGAATAACGACGTCCTCACCATCGTCCCACCCGCCCGCCTCAGCGTGAAGCGGGGCGCTCCGGTCGAGGTGAAATTGCAGTGCAAGCTGCGGGACGGCTACCACACCAATTCGCACACGCCCAGTGACCCGTATCTGGTGCCGCTCAAGCTTACTTGGGACGCGTCCCTCCTGACCCCGGCCGGTGTAACCTACCCGAAGCCAGTCATGGAAAAGTATGACTTCAACCCGCAGCCGCTTTCGGTCTTCACTGGCGCGTTTGAGATTGTCAGCTCCTTCTCGACTCCCGCCGGCTTACCGAGCGGTCCAAACCTGCTGACCGGCAAACTGCGCTACCAGGCCTGCACCAAGGCGATGTGCCTGCCGCCGAAAACCGTGCAGGTACAGGTTCCGCTGGTGGTGCAGTAGCGCGCCCAAGCCGGCCGTGCGTCCCCAGCGGAACCGCAAGCCTGCGCCGGACCGGCCGAACGCAGGGCTTGCGGGCAGGGGGGTGCGAATTAGTCGCCGTCCGGCGGAAGTAAGGGCGGAGGGCCGGCGGGCCTGCCAGGAGGCGAAGGCGGCGCGGGCGGTTGAGGCGGAGTGATCAGGTTCAGGCTGACCGCCTGCGCAATGGCTGGTTGGAGCTTGGCGGCTTCGACCAAGACTCCGAGTTTTTCCTGCTGCGCCACGGTCAGCACTTGCCGGGCTTGCGCCTGATAGCGTTCGTCGGTCTCGCGGATCTGTTTGCGCAAGGCGTTGATGTCAAGCACCAGGCGGCCCACGGCGGCCGCGTCGGCGCCCCCGCCCTCGAGCAGCCTCTGCAACGACGTCTCTTTCTCGCGGATTTGCTGCGCGATCAGGTGGACGGCCTGGCCCTGTTCCCGGCGGAGTTGCGTCAACTGCGTCACCTGCGCGTCGCTCAGAGACAGGAATTGTTTGAGAGCTTGCACGGGCGGCGCCTGCGGGGGCGCGGGCTGGGCCATCAGGGTTACAGCCAGCCACGGTGCGGTAAACATGGTGCGCTTCATCATTTGGTTAGCTCCTTCGTTTTTAACAAGTTCGGGGATGGGAACAACTCCCGTCCGGATTTCCCCCCGGATCCGTTCGGGGCGGCCCGGTCGCGGCCGCGCGGCCCCGCCCGCGGCTTGCGGGGGCGGGGATTTCAGAAATCGTTCTGCTCGCGCAGCAGCGGCGGGCGGACGGGCGGCGGCCCTGGCGCCCCGCCTGGCGGGATGCCGGGTGGGCGGCGTCGCCGTTCCTGCAACAGCCGCCACTGCTCCGCGGTCAGAATCAGCCGCAGCTTTAAGCCCATCTGCGACACCGTTCTGGCCAGGTCGCTGCGCGCGGCGATCACCCTCTCGATGGCTTCGCCGGCTTTGACAGCGTCCACCTGCTCTTCGTTCAGCAGGTCCGCCGGTTCTCCTTCCGCCGTTTCCAGCGCGGCGCGCTGCCGAAACAGACGAGGCCGGGACTGGCGCACAGTCTCGCGCACGCGGCGATCCTGTTCCGGGGTGAGTTTCAGGTCGCGCACCAGCGGACTGTCCCACCAGGGAAACATACCCGGTACCTGCGCTCCTGCTACGCCCGCGGCCAGCGCGAGCCCGCAGAGCATCCCTCGCCTCATGGCCGCACCTCGAACAACTCCCGCGCCGGGGACAACGCCAGCGGCTCAGTGCGCGCCGCCTCGCGAAACACCTGCTCGAACCAGGCTTGATCGTACCCGGCCGGACCGCTGGCCATTTCTGGGTACTGCCGCGGCGCGGGCGGTTGCAGAAAGAACGCGGCCGCCAGCAGCACCGGCAGGAACCGCCAGCGCCCCACGCCCGGACCCGGTTCGATGCGCTCCCAAATCGCCCGCCGCTGAGCCGCCAGGAAGGCGGCGGGCAGCACTTCCCGAAAGTATGGGTGGTGATCGCTTGGGGTTCGCCGGCGCCCACTGCCTCGGCCATCGCGGCCATCATACCCCCTAGGACGAGGTGAGTACCGAACCGGATGACAGCGACTCTGCTAAATTCTAAAGTTGTGAGAGTGGCGGTTTGGATCTGTTTCGCCCTGGCTGCCCTGGCGTTGGGCCAGCAGGCCGGCCAGCAGAAGAAAGAAGCGCCCCCCGCGCAGAAATCCGAGCCAGCGCCGTTGTTCGGCGGCCAGCTCGGCATCCGTTCTTCGGCGAAAACCAAAGAATCGGCGACGCTCGGCTTCAACGGCATCGACCCCTCCGGCAGAGTCGACAAAGCGATGATGGCCACCACCCCTGGCGACAAGGACCGTGAAACGGTGGCCAACCTTGACAAGAACCGGCCGTCGGATGCCGAGGTGGAGGAATTCATCCGGCAGGGAGGACTGAAGAAATGAGCGCTCCTGTCGCCGCGCTGCTGGCGGTTGGTTTGTGCTGCGCAGTCCCCGCCCCGGCGCAGTTTGGCGGCGTGCTCGGCCGCGCCCGGCAGAAGATCGAAGAGAGCCGGCAAAAGGCCAAGCCGGTGACCGACCGCGCGGAAAAGGCCGCCGCCATCCGCCCGTGGACCGAGGAAGAAGAGCAGCAGATCGGCCAGGCGACCGCCGCCAAGATGGTGGCCATGTTCGGGGTGGTGCAAGAGCCTGCCGTGGTCCGCTACGTCAATCTGGTGGGCGCCACGGTGGCGCGCCAGGCCCCACGGAAGATGCCCTACCGCTTTGCCGTCCTGGACACGGAGATCGTCGGGGCCTTTGCGCTGCCGGGCGGTTATGTCTTTCTGACCAAGGGCGCGCTGCTGCAAATGGAGAATGAGGCGCAACTGGCCGGCGCGCTGGGTCACGAGGTCGTACACATCGCCGAGCGGCACCTGGAGACGGAAATCCGCTCCAAGCGCGGCTCGGCCTGGGCGATCCAGGAAGCGCAGGCCCAACAGCTTCCGCTCGACCAGAGCATCCGCCAGCGTGCGGACGCCTTCCTGAACGACCTGTTTAACATGCGCTTGAGCCAGGATAAGGAAGACGCCGCCGACCGCGAAGGCGCGCTGCTGGCTTCGCGCGCCGGCTACACTCCCCGCGGCCTGCTGACGTTTATCGAGCGGCTGGCGCAGGTCAACCAGTCCGAGGAGAACAAACGCCTGTTCGGCCAGTTGCTCAGCACGCATCCCTCGTTTGAATCGCGGATCCAGGTGCTCCAGCAGGCCGTGGCGGCAGCCGGCGACCGGGGCGAGTTGCTCGAGGCCCGGTTTCGCGGCGCCGTGCCCCACTAACGGCGCGGCGCATGTACAGTCCCCTCACGCGCCGCAAGCTGGTGCGCGGCGTGTGGTTGCTCAGCGCCGCGCTCGCGGGCGCTCTCCTGCTGCTGGAGGCCAGCGGTTCGCTCGAGTGGTTGGAGAACAAGACCGCCGACTGGCGGACCCGGGCCACGCTGGACGCTGGCCGGGCTGATCCCCGCATCGTCATCATCGACATTGACAACGCCAGTTTTCACACCTTGACGGAGAAACTGGGCCGCTGGCCGTGGACCCGGCGGGTGTGGGCGGAACTGGTGCGCTACCTGACGCCCGGCGCGCCCCGCCTGATCCTGCTCGACATCATCTTTAGCGGCGGCGAACCCGCCGCCGACGAGTATTTCGCCGAGGTCCTGCGCGCCGCCGGCAACGTCATCGCGCCGTTCGCCCTGGTATCTTCGGTCATTGACACTGCGGATGAAATCTTCCAGCCGCCGGAGTCGGCTCGCGTGCGCGTCTTCGGCCGCCCGCCCGCAACCAGCTACGGCCGCCAGAATTGGTCGGTCAACAATCCGCATCCCACGCTGCTGCCCGCGCTCCGCGGCGTGCCCGCCAACCTGTGGACGCCCGACCCCGACGGCATCACCCGCCGCGTTCCGCTCACGCTGCGTTACGACGGCCAAGACTGGGCAACGTTTTGGTTGTACGCCGCCCAACAGGCGGCGGACAAGCCGCCATCCGCCCGTTATGAAGCCGGCCGCTTCACCTCCGGTTCGTTGCGCACTCCGGTAGACCGCCAGGGGCGGATGGTGCTGCGGTGGCACGGCGATTCGCTGAACTCCTACCGCCTGGTCCCGTTGTGGGAGATGATCTGCTCGATCTATCCCTCGCAGTGCGACCCGGCGGTGCGCAAGCATCCGGCGGAGGAGTTCCGCGGCAAGATCGTCCTGGTCGGCGCCAGCGCCGCGGGCAGCTACGAAGTACGCCCGACCGCCGTTTCCGAAACCGCGCCTGGCTTTCTCACCATCGCCACCGCCGTGGACAATCTCCTAAACGACGGCGGACTGCGTCCGGCGCCCGTCTGGCTAAGCTATGTCCTGATTGCGACGTTCACCGCGATTCCCGCCTGGAGCGTGGTCGCGTTCCGCTCCGTGGCGATCCCGGTGGCGATCACCGGCTCGGGCTTTGTGACGTATGGCGGCGCGGCGGTGTGGGCCTTTGCCCACGCCTGGTGGCTGCCGGCCGCGGCGCCCGCCCTGGCGGCGCTGCTCTCGTTTACCGCCAATACCGCGCTGCGCTACCTGATCGTAGACCGCGAATTGTCCCGCACGCGCGGCACGCTGGAACGTTACGTCTCGCCCCAACTGGTGCGGCACGTCATGGACCGCCTGGAAACGTTCCGCTTTGACGGCGAAAAGAAACGCCTGACGGTCTTCTTTTCCGACGTGCGAGGATTCACCACCCTGACCGAACGCTCCGACCCGGTCCAACTGCTGCGGCAGTTGAATGAGTACCTGGAGGCGATGACAGATATCATTTTCCGTTACGACGGCATTGTCGACAAGTTCATCGGCGACGGCATCATGGCGCACTGGGGAGCGTTTACCCCGGAAAAACCCAACGCCCTGCTGGCCGCGCAGGCTTCGCTCGAGATGCTCGACCGCCTGCGGGAATTGAACGAGAAATGGCGGCAGGCGGGGCTCCCCACGCTCGATATCGGCATCGGCTTGAACACCGCGGAAGTCATCTTCGGCAACGTCGGCACCGGCAAGAAGGTCGACTTCACGGCGATCGGCGACGGCGTCAACCTGGCCGCCCGCCTGGAGGGGGCCAACAAGGAATATCAGACCCACATCATCATGAGCGAGTTTACGCGAAAGGAATTGGGTGAACTGGCCGACGTGCGCCCCCTGGGCTCCATCGTGGTGAAGGGCAAGACCGTGGGCGTGCAGATTTTCGAATTGCGGGCGCTGCGCAACGGCGCGGCCTGAACCGCCCGGGCGGCAGCGCTGTCGGCGCCGACGCGCCCGCGTCAATGCATCCGCACGCTGTGCAGGGACTCGGCTTTGCTGAACTTCGGCCAGTTCAGACCGTAATAGGCAACGAACGCGAAACAGAACATCGGCACCATAAAGCCCCGCGACATGTCGTACTGGTCGGCTACGTAGCCCATCAGCTTAGGCAGAACGGCTCCTCCCACGATGGCCATCACGATGTACGACGACGCCCGTTTGGCCTTGGCGCCCAGCCCGAAGATCCCCAACGCAAAGATGGTGGGGAACATGATCGACATGAAGAAGTAGCTCAGGAAAACACAGACGACGCTCCACCATCCGAGTTTCAGGAAAACGAGCAGGCACGCCGCCACGTTCAGCACGCCGTAAAAGCCCAGCACCCTGTGGGCGGAGTACTTCTTCAGCAGAAGCGCCCCGGTGAACCGGCCGATGAGGAAACAGACGAACCCGAGCGACGCCAGGTTGGAAGCGCCCTTGTCGCTGATGGCGAGCGCCCCGGTCGCGTTGGTCTCGAACCAGCCGCTGAGCCATTCGCGCAGCACGCCCGCCTTCGCCGCTACCGACGCCATCGCCGCGTCCCATGCCCGGGGTATGGGAGGCACTTCGGCGGTCATGTAGTTGATGAAAAAACTGAAAATCCCCGCCTGGGCGGCGACATAGAAAAACTGCGCCGCCACCGCCATCACGAAGTGCGGATGGGACCAGATGGAATGCGAGACGCCTGGCGTCGCGTCGTCCACGTGGTAGTCATCCTTGGCGCGGATGTCGGGCACGTCCGCGAAATAGAAAATGACGGCGAGCACCAACACCCCGGCCGCGATCGCGGCGTACGGGATGTAGAGCGTCTCGCTGCCCGTGCTCCTGCCCGCGGCGTCGGTCGAATAGAAATACACGCTGCCCACAATCGGACCGAAAATCCATCCCACGCCGTTGCACGATTGGGCCAGATTGATGCGCGTGGCGGCATACCGGCGGTCGCCCAGGACCGTGGTGTACGGATTGGCGATGGTTTCAAGAAAGGTCAGGCCGGTGGCGATCAGGCAGACCCCGGCCAGAAAAGCCACGAACGCAAGCCCCGGCGAGATCTCGCCGGTCTTCACCAGTTCGCTGATGCGCGTGGCCGGGATGAACCACAGTCCCCCCAGCGCCACGATCAGCAACCCCACAATGATGCCGCCCTTGTAGCCCAGCTTGGCCGCTAGCCAGCCGGCCGGAATCGCCATCAGAAAGTAGCCCAGATAATGCGCGAACTGCACCCACGCCGATTGTGCCTTCGTCAGCCCCAACTCGTCCTGGAAATGCTTGTCCATCACATCGATCAGGCCGTTGCAGAAGCCCCAGAGGAGAAACAGGGAACTCACCAGCACGAAGGTGAAGAGGACATTCCTGCCGTCCTCCGTAATGAACATGCTTTTCCTGGCCGGCGCGGCCATGGCGGTGGAAGGGGCATTGGTGGCGGACATGATTCTCTTTAGCATAGAAAGCGCCGACTCCCGCGTTCAAGGAGGAAAGTTGTAGCCGTGGCGCGCGGTTTCGCATGCAGGGGAACTTCGAGCTCCTCGGCGGACCATGCGGCGCGGGGCTGAAGCCGCTTTGCACGCGGAAGCGTGCGCCACCTCGGACGCCGCCGTGACCGGCGCCCGTTACCGCTGGAGCCAGATGGGCGACGACCAGGCGATCTGGTCGTCCACCTGGAGCACGCGCACGTAATAGTAGGACTCGCCGGGCAGCGGGTCCGCATCCAGCCATTCCAGGCTGGTCTCCGGCGGGAGCGCCTGCACGGTGTGGACGAACCGGTTGCTGCGGATGATGTCGATCTGCCGCAGCGGGCGCGTGCCTTGGATCCGGATGGCCAGACGCGGCTTGCCTGCCGCGCGGGCGATGTCTCCCTGCACGTACTCCCGGCCGTCGACGCGCATCCGGTAATCCAGAACAATGTTGTCGGTGGCGCCGTAGGAGTGGCGCCGGCGCATCGCCTCCAGCAGCCCTTCACGCGTGAAATCCGTCACCAGCGTGCAGGCGTAAGAGATATGGGTGGACAGGTGGTCGGAGCTGGCCTGCACGCCCAGCTTGTAGCCTTTTGCCCAGGCGTTCCACACGTAGCCGGCGGGGCGGAAGCCGCCGGGCGCCGAAGCCAGATCGCCTGCGTGCGCGGCTTTGGGCGCGCCTTCGTATTCCGCTGAGACGCGGTCGCCCTGGTAGATCTCCACCAGCGGCTCGACTTCGGGGTCGTTGTCGCGCCAGTCCGTGCCCATGGTGGTCGCCGAGGTGTGCGAGATGGCGATGCCGCCCAGGCGCCGCAGATAGTCGTAGAGCGCTCGCGCGCCCGTTTGCGCTTTCTGCTCCTCGGGCGGAATCGGCAGGGTCGGAT
>Ga0272446_1000799_pt1 | contig 47943 bp, 43 predicted proteins | sample YNPCB0061_FD_194587 | JGI IMG/M metagenome (GOLD analysis project Ga0272446, IMG submission 194587) | Hot spring microbial mat communities from Yellowstone National Park, WY, United States - YNP-CB-006-1 | ecosystem: Environmental > Aquatic > Thermal springs > Hot (42-90C) > Sediment | place...
AAGCAGTGCGTAGCGACTTAGGCAAGGGTACTTTCAAACTCCCCATGCCCAATAACTTAAATATAGAAGTGTTTAAAAATCAGGTCGTTGAAAAATTACACAAGCATTATAGCTACTTGCTTGACGGGGCGCATGAGCGAGAATCCATAGACATAGACATGCTGGTTTATCTTAATGAAAATTATCTGCTCTCCATTCGGATTAATGAAGTGGTAGATGCTGACGGGGAGGAGATAGACGAGCAGAAATTCTACAATTGGGATTTAAAAACAGGTAAATTGATACGTTTAGAGGATATTTTCAAAGAGGATACAAAGGAAGAACTCAGAAAAATTATCTTACAAGCCATCGTTAAAAATATGTATAAAGAGGACTTGCAAAAAGCAGAAAGCAGTAAATTAGACAAATCCATGATAGACTTTAATTTTTATATGACTACGGGAGGCATGACTTTTTTCTATTTACTTCCCAATTCGGACAATGACTTAGAAATTTATATCCCTTTTAAAGATATGGAAGGCATTTTGAAAACAGAAAGCCCCATCAGTCATTTATTCAAAAAATAGTTACTTCTTCAAACTTCAATCCTTTCAAGTAATTTTATTGATGAACTATCCTAAAATTTCCATTGTAACTCCTTCTTTTAACCAAGCCCGCTATCTTGAGCAAACTATTCTTTCTATTGTAGGGCAAAACTATCCCCATTTGGAGTATATTATCATAGATGGCGGTAGTACAGATAGTTCTGTGGAGATTATCAAAAAATATGAAAAATACTTGGCTTATTGGGAAAGTGCAAAAGATAAAGGTCATTATTATGCCGTACAAAAAGGATTGGAAAAAAGCACAGGAGAAATCATGACTTATCTCAACTCTGACGACATTCTTTATCCTTACAGCCTTTTTATCATTGCCGAATTATTTCAAAGCTACCCTCAAATTCAGTGGATTCACGGAATACCTGCACATATAGACGAACAGGGAAAAACAGTGCGTATCCATACCTTACCTAAATGGAACAAGTATCGTTATTACCGCTATGACTACAAGTTTATCCAGCAAGAAGGGACTTTTTGGCATAGGAATTTGTGGGAAAAAGCAGGAGGCTACATCAGCACAGATTACGAATTAGCCTCTGATTTAGAGCTATGGTTGCGTTTTTTTCAATACGCAGATTTCTATGCTATTAATACGCTCATAGGAGCTTATCGCTTGCGGTCAGCTAATCAAAAAAGTTTGGAGCAGTTGGAAGCATACTGCAAAGAAGCAGAAAATATCCTCAGCAATCACCAACTTAGTGAGCAGGAGAGAAAAGAACTTCAAAGGATACAACTCATAGAACGCACTCTTTTAAAAATACCTATTCTTAAAGACTGGAAATGGTTGCAAGATAGGTTTTATTACAATAGTTTAGTGTTTAGGTTCCCACCTACCTTCGATTATGATAGAATTGGACAGAAATTTTTCCTAAAATAAAAAATTATGGAAAACTTGCCTTTGGTCAGTATTATTACGCCTACTTTGAACGCTTCAAAAACGCTTAAAAATTGCATAGAAAGCGTAGCTAAGCAAAACTATCCTCGGTTAGAACACTGGATTATAGACGGACTCTCTGCAGACAGTACCATAGAAATTGTCAAAGAATACGCATCAAAGTACTCTCATCTCCGATACATTTCCGAAAAAGATACAGGCATTTATAATGCTATGAACAAAGGAATTAGACTTGCCCAAGGAGAGTGGTTATATTTTTTAGGGGCAGATGATAGGCTATATAAATGTAGTGTATTAAGAGATATATTTGAAAGAAACATAGACAAAAATATCGGTATTATTATAGGAAATATAATAATTGACTTTGCTAATTATGCCCATTCTTATCAAAACACTAAATTTGATAAATACTATTTTGCGGGTGAGTCTATCTACCACCAAGCAATACTGATGAATAGGAAAGTATTTGAATTAGCAGGAAATTTTGATGAAAGCTATAAAATATGTGCAGATACAAAGATGGAATATGAGGCTTTTCGCTTTGGATTTCAATATTTATATGTAGATGTAATTATTGCTTCTTACTCAGGCACAGGAATTAGCAGTAATAGCAAATATGTAGATTTAATCCGTAAAGAAAGAGTTAAGATTATTCAACACATTTTTAAAAATTCAACTGACAAGGAGAAAGAAGTTTTAGCTGATAATAGTAAAAAATTTATTGAGCATTGGCTAAGTGGAGTAGTGGCTTATGGATTTGCTTTTGATTCTATCTTTAAATCTTTGGCTAAAATAGATAAAAGGCTAAAAAGGACAGTTAAAAGTGTTTTATACGATAAGCACTTCTGGCTTAAGAACTCCTCAGCCTCTGGCGCGTTTACTAATTTGCACAAAGGGAGCATCCTGATTGGTTTAGTACAGGTTTTTTTTCTTATCTTAAAAGAAAAAAGATTTTTATATTACTTAAAAAATAGTATGTACTGGCTAAAATTGAGATTTTTTTAGTTAATTTTACTTGTCTTTGGCTAAGCAATGCGTACAAGATTTTTGTTGCAAGACTATCATTTTTTAATGCTTAACGTTTTAAAAGCCCCTATTTGAGTTTTTTTCCCTTATGAATTTTTAACCCTTACTATTTTCATGAAACTACTTACCAATCATCTGATTGCTCTCTATGAGCGAGATCTGAACAAGCTAAAACAAGAAATCCAAAGTTATGAAAATGAGGAAAAACTTTGGGAGGTAAGCGGAAATATCAATAACTCCGCAGGAAATCTCTGCCTACACCTTACGGGCAATCTTAGACATTTTATAGGAACTATCTTGGGAAAAACGAACTTCGTAAGAAATAGGGAGGCTGAGTTTTCTTTAAAAAATATTCCTCAAAATCAGCTCATACAAGACATAGAAAGCACGATTGCCGTTATCAAAGAGGTACTTCCCCAACTTACCGAAGAGCAGCTCGCCCAAGAGTACCCCTTACAAGTGTTGGGCTATCCTATGCCTACCTCTTATTTTTTGATACATTTGGCTATGCACTTAGACTATCACTTAGGACAAATCAATTATCACAGAAGACTTTTATAAAACCAATATCCATGATAGTAAATAGACTAATTATTGCCGAAATTTTTGACCTAAATGTAAAAACTACTCCAATTGCCAAGCGCATAGATAACTTTATCTATGCTACTATCTTAGTCAGTACTTTGGTCGTAACCTTAGAAACCATTTTACCAATGGATTATTTGCCTAATCTTCAGGCTTTTGAAACCATAGTTACTATTATTTTCTTAGTGGAGTTGCTTTCTAAGCTATCCGTCTTGGATATTCTTTTTACCCGCCATAGGCGTAAGTGGGAAAGAACTTTACTCATTTTTTATTTACTCATAGACTTTGCTGCTGTGATTCCTCCGATGATTTTCTTGTTGAGCAACACTGCACACCACGACTATTTCCTAACCCTACGGCTTCTTCGTATATTTAAAGCCTTCCAACACGACCACTCTATTGAGTTGATTCTCAGAGCCATTATAAAAAAACAAACAGAGTTAGTCAAATCTGCTTTGGTAGTCATCGTTGCTACGGTGTTTCTTTCTGTTTTGCTTTACGAAGTGGAAAATGATTTTGAGTTTGGAAGCAAAGAAGGCAAAGAAGAAACAAAAATCAAAGATATTTTTACTGCCATGACTTGGGCTTTTGCTGTTTTCGTAGATGATGCCACAGGACACATAGAAAATGGACTTATGCCCGTTACGTCTGTGGGTAAATTAATTGCAGCAATTATTGGTTTACTCAAAATAGGTATTGTTGTTATTCCTACAGGCATTATTGCTACGGGTTTCATAGAGGTCATAGACGAAAATAAACTACAAAATCAATACAAAAAACTCAAAGAGGCGTTTCGCAAAAAATATAATGAGGTGCTTGGCGTAGAAATCTTTGAAAGACCGCGCACCTTGTTTACTCTCAAAGATGCACTCTTTATCCACGAGAATAATATTTTCAACATTTTAGAGGGTAAAAAAGGATTTAGAGTAAGGGCTGTTCACTCCGCCGATGACGAGAAATACGTAGATACAAATCTAATAGAACACTATGCCTATCAGGACATTACACTCTACGGAGCGCGTATAGAACGAGAAAATAGTAAGTACCTGATTATCGCTCCCAATAGCTGTGCGGATACAGGCGTGGGCTATTTTGCTTATTGCATGTCTGAAATATTGCATGCAGACTTGATTTCTAACGAGTTATACCAAAAAAACTCTTTAAACTTAGATTATGATTTTGATTTTTTGAACAATGAGCTTTATTGGCAGGATGCTCATTTAGAAATGCCTAAAAAAGAACGCAAAAAACTTCCTACTAAGCACCAAGCCCTTTTCCAATTCAAAGAAGATATTTTAAAACTTAAAGAATACCAACATATTTTAGTGATAGAATCTGCCAAAAATTTAGATTCAGAATTTGAGTTGGAAAAAATGAGCATAAGCAAATGCTATCACCAACTACTGATATGGCTCTGCTCCAATTGCGAAAACGTATTTGATATCAATATAAATCACAAAGTATTGGAAAGTTATGTTTTTTTTGAGCAAGTCAAAAGAATCAGCAATGAGATAAAAGTGCTTACTTAATACCTTTTATACCTTATAGGTTTTAAAAACCTATAAGGCATGGTATTATGCGGCTATTTCATCTTCTATCATTTCCTCTGAGGCAACTTTTGCCGTAAGATATTCTCTGTTCAGACGAGCAATATTAGTAATAGAAATATGCTTAGGACACTCTGCCTCGCAAGCCCCTGTATTGGTACAAGCCCCAAAACCTTCTGCGTCCATTTGTGCCACCATTTTTTGTACTCTACGCTTCCTTTCTGCCTGCCCTTGTGGGAGGAGTGCCAGTTGAGAAACCTTAGCAGATACAAAAAGCATAGCAGAAGCATTTTTACAAGCAGCAACGCAAGCACCACAACCTATACACGTAGCGGCGCTAAATGCTTCATCAGCAATACTTTTAGGAATAGGGATTTCATTAGCATCTACGGTTACGCCTGTATTCACGGAGATATATCCGCCTGCTTGCATAATACGGTCAAAAGCGCTCCTATCCACAATCAAATCTTTCAATACAGGAAAAGGCTTTGCTCTCCAAGGTTCTACTACTATGGTATCACCATCTTTGAAAGACCTCATGTGTAACTGGCATGTAGTAGTTTGTAAGGGACCGTGTGGCTTACCATTGATAAACATACTACATGCTCCGCAAATTCCTTCGCGGCAGTCGTGGTCAAAAGCGATAGGGTCTTCTCCTTTCAAAAGCAATTCTTCGTTGAGTACATCAAACATTTCTAAGAACGACATATCAGGAGAGACGTCATTCAACTGATAAGTAACTAATTTTCCTTTATCTTGGGCATTTTTTTGTCGCCACACTTTCAATGTTATCTTCATAATATTATTTGTAGCTTCTTTTTGTGAGTTTTACATTTTCAAATACCAATTCTTCTTTGTGCAATACCTCGGCTTGGTTTGCTCCCTTGTATTCCCAAGCGGCTACATAAGCAAATTTTTCATCATTGCGTTCTGCCTCTCCCTCTGGAGTTTGATACTCCTCGCGGAAGTGTCCACCGCAAGATTCCTCTCTATGAGCCGCATCATCTATCATTAGTTCGCCTAATTCTAAGAAATCGGCTACGCGTAAGGCTTTTTCCAAGGTAATATTGAGTTCTTCATTTGTTCCTGTTACTTTTATATTGTTCCAGAACTCCTCCCGAATTTCTTGTATGCGTTTTTTGGCAAACTTCAACCCCTCTGCATTGCGTGCCATACCGCAGTAGTCCCACATAATTTTACCCATTTCTTTGTGGAACTGGTCAACAGTTTTTTTGCCATTGATATTCAATAGCTTATTAATTTGGGCTTTTACATCTTCCTCTGCTTTCTTAAACTCGGGGTGGTCAGTACCTATCTTGGTAGGAGCCATACCTGCTAAGTAATCTCCAATAGTGTAAGGGATTACAAAATAACCGTCTGCTAACCCTTGCATCAAAGCACTTGCCCCCAAACGATTTGCTCCATGGTCAGAGAAATTTGCCTCTCCAAGTGCATAAAGTCCGGGTACAGTAGTCATAAGGTTATAATCTACCCACAAACCTCCCATGGTATAGTGAACCGCTGGGTAGATACGCATAGGCGTTTCATAGGGATTCTCTCCCGTGATTTGTTGGTACATGTCAAAAAGATTGCCGTATCTTTCTTCTATTTTCTTTTTACCATCTCGCTTAATGGCATCAGCAAAGTCCAAATACACAGCCAAACCACTTGCTCCTACTCCTCTGCCTTGGTCGCATACTTCTTTGGCACTGCGAGAAGCAATATCTCTTGGCACTAAGTTTCCAAAAGAAGGATATTTTCTTTCTAAGAAATAATCTCTATCATGTTCTGGAATATCTTGAGGTCTGCGCTTATCACTTGGGTCTTTAGGCACCCAGACTCTTCCATCATTTCTCAAAGACTCTGACATAAGAGTAAGTTTCGACTGATGCTCGCCAGACACAGGAATACACGTAGGGTGAATCTGTGTAAAACAAGGATTTCCAAAGAAAGCCCCCTTCTTATGCGCTCTCCACGCTGCAGTTACATTACTTCCCATAGCGTTAGTAGAAAGGAAAAACACATTGCTGTATCCACCTGTGCATAATAAAACCGCATGAGCAGAGTGAGATTCTATTTTTCCTGTAACCAAATTGCGAGTAACAATACCTCTTGCTTTCCCATCAATCACCACTACATCGAGCATTTCTGTACGTGTGAACATTTGCACCTTACCTGAGGCAATCTGACGACTGAGTGCGCTGTATGCTCCCAATAGTAATTGCTGACCTGTCTGACCTGCGGCGTAAAAGGTACGTGAAACTTGTGAGCCACCAAAAGAACGATTGGAAAGCAAGCCACCGTATTCACGTGCAAAAGGAACGCCCTGAGCTACACATTGGTCAATAATATTCACGCTGACTTCTGCTAATCTATATACGTTTGCCTCTCTTGCCCTAAAGTCTCCCCCTTTAATTGTATCATAAAATAAGCGAAAAACACTATCTCCATCATTTTGATAGTTTTTCGCCGCATTGATACCTCCCTGAGCCGCAATACTATGCGCTCTGCGAGGACTATCTTGAAAACAAAAGGCTTTGACATTGTAACCTAACTCTGCTAAAGAAGCCGCCGCAGAAGCCCCAGCCAAACCAGTACCTACCACAATAATATCATACTTGCGTTTATTAGCGGGGTTTACCAATTTGAGGTTAAACTTGTGTTTATACCACTTCTCCGCCAACGGTCCATCAGGAATTTTAGAATCTAACTTCATATCAATCAGGAATTTATTAATCTGAAATTTGGAATAATCAATAAAGCATCATTATAGCAAAACACTTAGAGTTAGAAATCCACAATAATTTAAAACTCTTGAATTATAGCTTACTATTTACTTTTTGTGATAAAATATTGTTTAAGAAATTTTTGTGTAAATGTAATTAAAAATCAATAGGCAAAATCATCGAATCGTTATTTTTTAAATAAAACTGCATTTATGCAGATAATTGTTTTAAAATATTTGAAATTGTGTAAGCACGATTTGATGACTTATTTCTCAAATTTAGTAGTAAAAGTGAAAACTTCAAACCTTCTCTACTTTTTTATACTTATGCTCGATAGAAATTGGTTTTGATTGAAAATTAACGTTTATAAGATTTGAAACCTTATAAACGTTTGCAAGCCATTTTATTTTAGGTATAATGTATATATTTTAGTCCTGTTAAAGACAACTTAATTTTTAGTGAACCATTGTAACAAAAGCTAATGAAATATTGTTATTAAAACAGTCATTCTTATTTAAAATCATTCTAAATTTGCAGAAAATTAGTAGATTAATATAGAAATAGTTAGGTGAGGGCATGATAGATAGAATTTGCTTACATAACTAATTAACAATCAACAATAAAAATATTCATGACCATTAACGAAATACAAGATGAAATCATAGAAGAGTTTTCTATTTTTGACAATAGAAATGATAGCTACAACTATATCATTGAATTAGGGAAAAATCTGCCTTCTTATCCTGAACAGTTTAGAACAGACGATAAACTAATTAAAGGCTGTCAATCTAAAGTTTGGGTGCATCCTTATATGCAAGATGGTAAAGTCTTGCTGTATGGAGATAGTGATTCTACACTGGTTAAAGGGTTAGTGAGTTTAGTAGTACGCGTACTCTCTAACCAAAAAGCAGAAGATATTGTAAAAGCAGATTTGTATTTTATAGATAAAATTGGCTTGCGTCAGATGCTTTCCATGAATCGCTCTAATGGATTAGCCTCTTTGGTTAAGCAAGTAAAACTTTACGCTTTAGCGTACCAAACCCAAGAAGTTTAGTCAATGGAACAAGAACAACTTACAGCAGAACAACAAATACTACCCGTAGAAGAAAACTTACGTGATAGAGTAATAGAAACATTAAAGACTATTTACGACCCTGAAATCCCAGTAGATATATGGGAACTGGGCTTGATATACGAACTGACTATCTATCCCGTAAATAATGTATTTATTCGCATGACTCTGACCTCTCCTGCTTGTCCTTCCGCCGAGGAAATCCCTGTAGAGGTAGAAAGTAAAATCAGAGCAATGGAGGGAGTAAACGACGTAACCGTAGAGCTAACTTTTGACCCGCCTTATACAATGGAAATGATGTCAGAAGTAGCAAGATTGGAACTTGGATTTATGTAAAATTGTTGAACCCTTTGAGAATACCGAACTAACATAATATCATTATCTCATTGCAGGTTTCCTATTATTATAAATCACAAAATTATTAAATTTATAATTTATCATTCATAACTAAGACTAAATATGTATCCAGAATATTTGACTACACCGATGAAGCAAGATTTGACTTCCGTAGGTTTTGAAGATTTGACTACTCCAGAGCAGGTAGAAGAAGCCCTGAAAAGAGATGGCGTTACGCTTTTAGTTATCAATTCGGTTTGTGGCTGTGCGGCAGGTGCGGCGCGTCCGGGAGTAAAATTAGCCCTGAAAAACGCAGAGGTAAAACCAGACCATCTCATTACCGTTTTCGCAGGAGTGGACAAGGAAGCCGTAGAAACCGCCCGAAAACATCTTTTGCCTTATCCTCCATCTTCTCCTTCTATTGCTATTTTCAAAGACGGAGATTTGGTACATTTCATTGAGCGACATCATATAGAGGGGAGAAATGCTCAAATGATAGCCGAACACTTGGAAGAAGCCTTTGAGGAGTTTTGTTCAGTAGCCTAATTCCCTTTGTACCTCAGCATATTACACTAAAAAAGTTTTTTTACGTCTTTTAACTTTCCAGAAGTTTCCTCAGCTTTTGGGAAGTTTTATCTTTTAAAAATATGATTGTTTGCAAACCAAAACCCGCCATTCAATTTGTCCTTTTTGCCTTGCTTGCCGTAGCTTATGGCATTTCTTTTTTATTAATAGGTTATGTGGCTCAGGGAAAGCAGTCTATTTGGCTCTTTGGAGGTTTACTGATTAGTCTTGTTATTACTATTTTATTCACTATCAGGGTTTTAATAGGGCAAAAGATTTTATTGGTTGATAAAGGGAAAATTACTATCAGGTATCTTTTCCGTACTTATTCTTTCGATAGCCAATCTATTACCGCTTGGGAGGAGATAGAAATAAAAACGTTTAATAATCAGGTATTTAAACAAATAGACCTTATTTTAGGCAATCAAAAGGTGAGTGTTAGCCAGCAGGAGCATACGGACTATGATAAACTTTTACAGTTTCTGAAAAAAATAAAAAAGAAAGTTAATGGAAAAATATGAAATTCAAAAAATCATTTGCTTGGTATAGAATTTTCAAGTATTTCCCTTAGTTTTGCAGTCCTAATAAATTTTAGCAAAAATTTTTACAGGAAAAATTATAGTTTATCATAGCAACTACTAATTATATAACATCGTGAATACCAATCAAATATCTTTTATTCTCAATGTGGTTTTACTTTTTGCCGTAGCCGTATTGTACTACTTGCATTTTAGTTCCCGCGCCGCTACTCCCTCAGCAGGGGTAGCGACTTCCTCGGCTGCGGCTGGGCAACAAGTGGTGTATATCAATACAGATAGTCTGGTACTCAATTACGACTATGTGAGTGATTTACAGAAAGATTTGGAAGAGCGTAGAGCCAATGCCGAAAAGCAATTAGTGCTTAAGCAAAGACAATTCCAACAAGAAGCCGAGAGTTTCCAAAAAAGATTTAGTGCAGGATTGATGACTGAAAATGAGGCAAAAAGTACTCAGACTTCTCTGTTGCAAAAAGAACAGACCTTGCGAATAGAGGAACAGAACTTAGCGGCAGGTCTTATGGAAACAGAACGCAAACTCAATGCTCAGTGGCTTGATTCTGTCATTAACTACCTCAAAGAGTACAATAAAGACAAAAACTATCAGTTTATCTTAGGCTATCAAAAAGGCGGAACTATTCTATTAAGCAATGATAAATTGGATATTACCAATGAAGTAATCAAAGGATTGAATGAAAGATATAAGGTAGTAAAGAATACTAAAACTGAACCCAATAAGTAATCAAATTTACATTATGAAATTTGCTACCAAAGCAGTTCACGCAGGAGTAGAGCCTGACCCCTCCACAGGGGCTATCATGACTCCGATTTACCAAACCTCTACGTATGTGCAATCCTCTCCGGGTCATCACAAAGGCTACGAGTATGCACGTACCCAAAACCCTACGCGTAATGCCCTCCAAGCAAGCATTGCGGCATTGGAAAATGGAAAATACGGCTTTTGCTTCTCCTCAGGCATGGGGGCAATAGATACGGTAATTAAGCTATTAAATCCGAATGATGAGGTAGTAGCATGCAATGACTTGTATGGTGGCACTTATCGTATTTTTAGGCGTGTTTTTGAAAAGTACGGCATCAAATTTCACTTCGTTCCGATGGAGGAGGCGGAAAATATCCGAACTTTCATGAACGTTAAGACCAAGTTAGTCTGGATAGAAACGCCTACGAACCCCTTACTGAATATCATTGATATAGAAGCCGCAGCGAAAATAGCTCATGAATACGGAGCATGGCTGGCTGTCGACAATACCTTTGCCTCCCCGTATTTGCAAACTCCTTTGGATTTAGGAGCAGATATAGTAATGCACTCTGTTACTAAATATATAGCAGGACACTCGGATGTGGTGATGGGGGCATTGGTTACTAACCATGAGGACTTAGCACAGCAGTTTGCTTTTTTGCAAAACGCTTGTGGTGCTGTGCCAGCCCCCCAAGATTGCTTCTTAGTACTTAGAGGCATCAAAACCTTGCACCTGCGTATGCAAGCGCACTGTGCCAATGCAGCAAAAATAGTACACTTCTTACAAAACCACCCTAAAATCGACAAAGTTTGGCATCCAAGTATTCCCTCCCACCCTAACCATGTTATTGCCAAAAAGCAAATGCGCGGATTTGGAGGAATGTTGTCTTTTACTTTGAAAGATGACAGCGTAGCTACCGCCATCAAAGTATTAGAAAACTTCAAATTATTTTCCTTGGCAGAGTCTTTGGGAGGAGTAGAGTCGCTTTGCGGGCATCCTGCTACTATGACTCACGCCAGTATTCCAAAAATAGAGCGAGAGAAAGCAGGATTGAAAGATTCTTTGATTCGCCTAAGCATCGGAATAGAAGATACAGAAGATTTAATAGCAGACTTAGCCCAAGCACTTGGATAGATTGCCTAATTGGGCTTTTTGTAAAACTGTTCTGTCCGATTATCGTAGAGGAGGTAGTAAGTGCCTGATAACAAAGAAGTACAATCTATTTCGTTTCCACTTCCTTTGAGGATAGTCTTGTGGTTAAGGTCTAATATTTCGTATTTGACTACCTTAGAAAAGTATATGGTAGTAGATACATTCTTGGGATAAAAATATACTTTTTCTTTGTCAGAAATAAATTCTATTTCGTCTGAATAATAAAACTTCTCAGGGCTATCTACGTATTTAATCCTATATTTATTTAGTCCAGCGATGTGATTTACTTGTAGCGTATAACTGTTTATTCCTCTTGTTCCCTTAGCAAGGATAGCTTTCTCCGCTTGCCAAGAGCTATTTTTAAAAGTTTCTATAAAATACTGCCCGTTCTCACCCTCGCCTCTACCTTCCCAGTAAAGCCCCTCATCATCTACTTTCAATTTCCCAAAATGAAAATCTCCTCTTATCAAAAGGGCATTAGGGTTAATTATTTTAGGTTTGCACTTGTCTTGATGGATAATCTTTATTTCTATTTTATCTCCTATTTTGAAATTCATACTACCCAAGTCAAGCGTTATGACAGTAGAGGAAGGTATCTTTGTTTGTATCCCATTCACATAGACAGTAGAAATACAGTAGTTGCCGTTCCCATCATGTGGGTTTTGTATATGCAAATTAATGCCATTATAGACCCCATTGATTTTTATTTCCTCTGCAAAAAGCGATGATGAAAATAATAAGTAGAAACCCAATAAAGTAATTTTTTTTACATTTATCATGAATTATAGGGAGCCAAAGTTTCATAAATATTAAACAGGCGGTTTATTTTCCTTTCTTTACTGTTTAGTCATTGAAAAAAATATTTTTACAATAAAAAAGATTAAGTTTTGTATTTACATTGATTAAACTTACAAAAATAATAATTTTGCAGGAAATAATGGAAATCTTAATTCTAAAAAACTATGTCGTTGTTTGATTTTTCTGGTAAGAATGTCATCATTACTGGTGGAGGAAGTGGGATAGGTAAGAGTATTGCCTTGCTTTTTGCTCAACAAGGAGGGCAGGTCTGTATTATTGATATTCAAAAAGACAGTGCGCAAGAAACAGTTGATGAGATTCACAAGAAAGGGAGAAAGGCATACTGTTTTACTTGTAATGTAGCTAATCAGCAGGAAGTACTTAGCACCATTCATCAAATTAAGCAAGAGATAGGAGATATTCATATCTTAGTGAATAATGCAGGAATTGCACACGTAGGAAACTTAGAGCATACCTCGGAAGCAGATTTTGAACGCATTGTAAATGTGAATATTAAAGGGATTTACAATATGCTATATGCCGTCGTTCCTCACATGAAAAGCCAAGGTGGTGGGGTGATACTGAACATGGCTTCTGTAGCCGCTTTGGTAGGAATAGCTGACCGCTTTGCCTACTCCATGAGCAAGGGAGCAGTAATAAGCATGACGCTCTCCATAGCCAAAGATTACCTACCCTACCACATACGCTGTAATAGTATTTCCCCTGCGAGGGTGCATACTCCTTTCGTAGATGGTTTTATTGCTAAAAATTACGCGGGCAAGGAAAAAGAGATTTTTGAAAAACTATCTCAATCTCAACCTATAGGACGCATGGGTAAGCCGGAGGAAGTTGCCGCTTTAGCTTTATTTTTATGCTCAGATGAGGCAAGTTTTATTACAGGTTGTGATTACCCTATCGACGGAGGGTTTATAAAGCTAAATAGCTAAGGTTTATACTTAATAAAAATCAGTTTTTAATAAAATAAAAGCACCAATAATTGATAACCAGTTTACTAACTCTATAAGATTTTAAAAACCTTATAGCAGGGAGTTTAACTTAGATTTATCTTAGAAATACACCGCTTAGGCTTTTATTGGGATTATTCACAATTTAATTAACAAAAATTTTAGCAAATATGGATAGAATTTTATAATTTTGCACCTCAATTTGAAAGAGGTTGTGAGAACCTTTGATTGTAATAATATAATTGGCAACATTTAATCCCAAATAGACAATGAATATCGCAGAAATCGAAAGCAAGTTGAGAAGCTTGAAAATTCAACAGGCAGAGCAATTCAAAAAGAAGAAATCAGAGCGCAATGCTGAAACCTTGTCTGCTATCCGAGAAGAAATGAATAAGTTAAAAGGAGAAGCTACTGCTATTTACAAAGGCAAGAAAAGTTAATTTACTTGCAAAAGCAGCGTACCACATAGATTTTCTCGTTTTTGAAAATATATTTAAAATAAAAACATTACAGTTTTTTTAACAGAATCAAACCAATGGAAATCAAAGCACAAGACGTAAATAAATTAAGGCAACTGACAGGTGCAGGTATGATGGATTGTAAAAAAGCACTGACAGAGGCTGAGGGCGATTTCGAGAAAGCCATAGACATTCTCCGTAAGAAAGGACAAAAAATCTCTGCGGCACGCGCTGACCGCAATGCAAGCGAAGGGGCTATCTTCATCAAAACCAATGAAGCAAAAACAGAGGGGATTATTATTTCATTGAACTGCGAAACGGACTTCGTAGCTAAAAATGAAGACTTTATTGCGCTTGGAAATAAAATTTTAGACAAAGTTTTTGAAGACAAACCTGCTTCTATTGAGGAAATCAATGGATTAGTTATAGAAGGGAAAACCGTCAGCGAACATTTGATAGAGATTGTGGGTAGAATCGGGGAAAAAATTGAGGTAGGGGCTTATGAGCAAGTAAGTGGAGAAAAAGTTGTTTCTTACTTGCACGGCACAAGAGTAGGGGTATTGGTAGCGTTGAAAAATGTAAATGGAGCAGATGTAGAAGAGGCAGGCAAAGACGTAGCTATGCAAATAGCGGCAATGAAGCCTGTAGCTGTGGATAAAGACGATGTGGACCCAACTATCATCGAGAGAGAAATCGAGATTGGCAAGGAACAAGCCAGACAAGAAGGCAAGCCAGAAGCAATGTTAGAGAAAATTGCTTTGGGCAAGCTCAATAAGTTTTATAAAGACAATACCTTGTTGAATCAAGAATTTGTAAAAGACAATACAAAATCTATCGCTCAATACTTAGAAGGCGTACAAAAAGGTTTGACAGTGTCTGCTTTCAAAAGAGTAGCTGTAGGTGCTTAGTAAATAATTATCTATTGCAAAAAACAGGATTAGGACTTTTTCTATTCCTGTTTTTTGTTTTTTGGATATAAAAAGCCTGCATAACTGAAGTATTTGTAGCAAAAGAACAAGAAAATCCCAATACTCCGATAGAAGTGCAATCTTGCTATCTGCAAGGCAAAAGCACTTTATTTTGAGCATAACTATAAGGAAGGAATAGGCAATCTTGATAGCGCATACCCATCTTAAATGGCTTTATCTATGTTGCGAATTTTCCTTATTTCTAAGTGGTACACTACTGCTAAGAATAAAACTACCAAAAAATTATGAAATAAAAAATTAGCCCCAGCACTACCAAAATCTATCTGATAATGAAGTATAATTAATATACTCGCTAAGCCGATATACCCCAAGGCAGACTTTAAATTATAAGGAACGGGGAAGTATTTCTGCCCATAACCATAGCACAAAGCACTCATGCTGAAGTAGCAAAGCAAAGTAACTAAGGCACTGCCCATGTAGCCCAATATAGGAATCAAAACCAAGTTACCAATTATGGTAATCAATGCTCCTATCCCACTGAATATCAGGCTGAAGTAGGTTTTGTCTGTAACCTTGAACCAAACAGTCAGATTATAGTAAACCCCTAAGAAAAGATTAGCCAAGAGCAAGAAAGGCACTATGTCAATGCCTTCTCTGTATTCTTCTTTTCTCAAGAAAAATTGCAAAACATCTAAGTTTACGCTCACTGCCAAATACATGACAGATAAAGCTATGATAAAGTAATGCATGACTTTGGCAAAAAGCTCAGGGGAGTTTTTATCCTCTGCTTTAGAAAAGAAAAAAGGCTCACCTGCGTATCGGAAGGCTTGCACAGCCAAAGAAATAAAGATAGATAATTTGTAACAAGCAGAATAGATGCCCAACGCATCTAAGCTACTTTTTCCTGCATAAAATCCTTCGGGCAGCCAATATTTGAGTAAATCTCGGTCTAAAACTTCATTTACCGCTCCTGCTAAGCCTGTGAAAAGCAAAGGATAAGCATACATTAGCATCTCTTTCAGTTGGGCGTAAGGAAGTTGGAACTTAAATCCTATGAATGTTTGGCGAAGAGATAATAATTGTAAGAAATTGACAAAAAGATTGATTCCAAAAACATAAGTCAGCGCATTTTCAGGGCTATAAATACTTGCTATGGCTGGCTTTATATGAGAAAAATTTGCCCAAAAATTAGAGGAATCCGTTAAAACATGATGACAGAAATACAAGAAAAAAAGATTAAGAAAAATATTGGCTAAAATATTACTGATTTTGATAAGGGCAAATTGTTTGGCTTTGTTTTCTTGTCGTAGGCGAGCAAAAGGAATAGCAACAATAGCATCTACACCAAAAAGCAAGGCGAAAATAATTATATCTACCTGCCTATCAGGATATTGCATTAAGTTGGCTAAGTACTTAGAAAAAAGTATCAGAACAGAAGAAAAAAGTAAGGAACTTAGACAAATCGCACTTAAAGTAGTTTGATAAATTTCTTGAGGGGAGTTTTCTTTTTTAGAGGCAAAGCGAAAATAGGCTGTTTCCATGCCAAAAAGATAAATTACATTAAAAATAGCGGCTTTGGCGTAAAAGTCAGACATGATACCATAGTCCTTAGCTGCGAAAACCGCCGTATAAAAAGGTACAAGTAAGTAGTTGAGTACCCTGCCTACGATGCTACTTAGCCCATAATAGGCAGTATCTGAGGCAAGTTTTTTTAAAATTTGCATCTAAAAAATCCATTTATCTGCTACCAAAGTCAAGGCTACCCCAGCTACTGCCCCTGAGAGTATGAGATTCCACTCCCTGCTTTTTACTTTTAAAAGTGAAATCAACACAAAAGAAATCAATAAAGTAGCCGCCACAATAGCTAACTGACCTATTTCTAAACCTACATTAAAAGCAAACAAAGGTAAAGTAATATTTTCTGCTTGTCCTAAAAGTGCCGTAAGATAATTAGAGAAACCTAAGCCATGAATGAGTCCGAAAAATACAGCAAAAAAATAGCGTATATTGTCTTTTTTTATTTCTGTTTTGCGAAAAAAGTTGAGTAGGCAGGTAAATAAAATAGTAATAGGAATTAAAAACTCTATTAATTCTGTATTAAAACGAACAATTTTCAGGGTGGCTAAGGCTAAGGTAATAGAATGACCTACGGTAAAAGCTGTTACTAAAATGAGTAACTTTTTCCAGTCTTTGAGTTGGTAAATGGCGCACAAAGCCATTACAAACAAGATATGGTCATATCCATTTGGGTCGGTGATATGGTCAAAGCCAACCCTAAGATAAAGTTGGAAATCAGACATGTAATAAGATATTTGAAAATTAGAAATTAAGCATCTACTCTTGCATACCTTGCATTTTTTTCTATGAAAGCGCGTCTTGGAGCTACTTCATCTCCCATCAGCATTGCAAACAAGTGGTCTGCCTCAGCTGCGGACTCTATATCTACCCTTTTGAGGCTTCTTGTTTCAGGGTTCATAGTAGTTTCCCAAAGTTGCTCAGGGTTCATCTCTCCTAACCCTTTGTAGCGTTGGATAGTAACGCTTTCTTCTTTTCCACCGCCCAGTCTCATTACTGCTTGCTCTCTTTGCTGTTCTGTCCAACAGTATTCTTGGTGCTTACCTTTTTTTACTAAGTAAAGAGGAGGCTGTGCAATGTAAAGATAGCCTTGCTCGATGAGTTCTTTCATGTATCGGAAAAAGAAGGTCAGAATCAAAGTTCTAATATGGCTACCGTCAACATCGGCATCGGTCATGATGATAATTTTATGGTAGCGCAACTTATCCAAATTTAGGGCTTTTTGGTCATCTTCTTTTCCAAAACTCACCCCTAATGCAGTAATAATATTTTTAATTTCTTCATTATCATAGATTTTATGCTCTTGGGCTTTTTCTACGTTTAGGATTTTTCCTCTCAGAGGCAAGATTGCTTGGAAGGCGCGATTCCTGCCTTGCTTAGCAGAACCACCTGCCGAGTCTCCTTCTACCAAGTAAAGTTCACACAAGGCAGCATCTTTTTCTGAGCAATCTGCTAACTTTCCGGGGAGTCCCGAACCACCCAAAGCAGTTTTGCGTTGCACGGCTTCTCTGGCTTTGCGCGCCGCTTCTCTGGCTTGTGCCGCTAAAATCACTTTTTGGATAATAAGTTTGGCTTCTTTGGGGTTTTCTTCTAAGTAGGAGTTGAGAATATCCCCTACGCATGTGTCCACAGCTCCCATTACCTCAGAGTTGCCCAGTTTGGTCTTGGTTTGTCCTTCAAACTGAGGTTCAGCTACTTTGACCGAGATAATGGCTGTCAAACCTTCGCGAAAATCATCACCTGTAATTTCTACCTTTGCCTTTTCTAACATACCACTTTTTTCTGCGTAAGACTTCAAAGTGCGTGTCAAGGCTCGTCTAAACCCTGCTACGTGTGTTCCCCCTTCGTGTGTGTTGATGTTATTTACGTAAGAAAAGACATTTTCATTATAAGAGTTATTGTATAAAATGGCTACCTGTACGGGTACGTTTCCTTTGTCATTCTCGACATAGATAGGTTCGGGAATAAGTTTAGTTCTCCCTGAATCCAAAAACTCAACAAACTCTTTTAAGCCTCCTTCTGAGTAAAACTCTTCTTTTAAAAATTCTCCGTTTTCATCTTTTTCTCTGAAATCTGTCAAGAAAATACGGATTCCTGCGTTCAAAAAAGCCAACTCTCGCAAGCGCGTAGCAATAGTTTCGTATTTATATACAGTATTTGTAAAGATGCTATCATCAGGTAGGAAGGTTACTTCTGTGCCTCTTTGCCCTTCTAAGGCATCGCCAATAGCTTTAACGGGATACAGAGGTGTTCCTTTGGCGTATTCTTGCTGGTAAATCTTCCCGTCTCTAAATACTCTTACTTTTAAGTGATTAGAGAGCGCATTTACGCAAGAAACTCCTACTCCGTGCAATCCTCCCGAAACTTTATAAGAATCTTTGTCAAACTTACCGCCTGCGTGAAGTACAGTCATCACTACCTCCAAAGCTGAGCGACCTTCTTTGGGGTGAATATCTACGGGAATCCCTCGCCCATTATCTAAGACGGTAATTGAGTTATCTTCATTAATAAACACTTTAATTTCAGTACAATAGCCAGCTAATGCCTCATCAATGGAGTTATCTACTACCTCCCAAACCAAGTGGTGCAAGCCTTTTACCCCAATATCTCCAATATACATAGCGGGACGCATTCTCACCGCTTCTAACCCTTCTAATACTTGAATATTATCTGCTGAATATGTACTTACTTTTTCTTCTACCTCTTGCATGATGTTTTTGATAAGTTATAAATGATGAGTGGTAAGTTATATTTGTCAAAAAACTAATAGTGAATGACTTATAACCATAAACCACAAACTAAGAACAGTAAATAATTAACACGCAAAGATAGATATTTTTTATTGAGATAACAAATTATTTGATACAAGAGGCTGCTGTATAAAAATTTACAAAAAAATCATATCTTTACTCATACCAAATACAGATTCATTTATAAATTGCATAGTTGCTATTCTTAACATATCGATAAAAATAAAAATTTAAAGTTATGACAGACAGGTATATTGAAATTGATGGGCATAAGTACCCTATCCAAGACGAGTATTTTCCGCTCAGTTTGAAATCTCCTTTTATGTATGGAGAAAATTCTCTCAAAGTGCAAAAATATCTGAATATGGTTTATCAAGCCAAATTGACAGAACATGGTATCTACGGTCATGCTACTGCAAAAGCAGTGAAAAATAATATGGAGCTTGATGAAATTACAGAAGAACGTTTCAAAGTAATTCAAAATTACCTTGATGTAATGGCATAAAGAAATATTCTTGCTTATTAATCCTATAAGGTTTTTAAATCCTTATAGGATTCAGTATAAATTAGAAACCATGCTCACTTATTAGATAAACCAAAGCCGCCATAGCTCCTGCTCCTAAGGCAAGCTCTCTTGGGTTTACTTTGTCAAAAGTATCTTGCTCAGTATGATGTAAGTCAAAATATCGCTGTGAATCAGGAACATAACCAATCAGTACAGTATTTTGATTTCTTAAAGGGCTAATGTCAGCCCCTCCGCCTCCTTTTTTGATAGCAGTAATGCCGTAAGGCTCTAAGAGAGGCAGCCAAGTTTGCATTTTTTGTAAAATTTCTGCGGGAGCTTCCGTGCTGAATTCTCTTGGCGTAAAACCTCCCCTATCTGACTCTATTGCAGCAATATGCTTCTCTTTTTGTTCTAAGGCAACTTTGGCATATTCTAATCCACCCCTTAATCCATTTTCTTCATTCATAAACATTACTGCACGAATGGTTCTTTTAGGTTTGATGTTTAAGGTTTTAAATATTCTTAGTACCTCAATAGCTTGCATGCAGCCCGTGCCGTCGTCATGCGCTCCCTCTGCCAAGTCCCAAGAGTCCAAATGCCCCCCTACTACGATAATTTCCTCAGGTTTTTCGCTCCCTTTGATTTCTCCTATCACATTATAAGAAAGCACGTCAGGGAGCATTTGACAGTGCGTTTCAAAATGAAAAAGTAAAGTAGTATCGTTCTTAAGCAATCCACTTAATAACTCTGCTCCCTTGGTACTGATAGCTACCGCAGGAATCTGACGAACAAATTGATAGCGTGTACTACCCGTATGCGGAAAATCATCTATATTGGAAGCCAAAGACCTAACTACCACGCCTACCGCCCCTAATTTTGCTGCTTCGGAAGGTCCTGCTCCGCGTTGGTCTGAGGCTGCTCCGTAAGCCTCGAAGGTGTTGAACTTAGTAGCGTCCATACTGCGATTGAAAAATACAATTTTGCCGCTTACTTTTGCCTTGCCAAGAGCTTTTAACTCCTCAAAATTTTTCACTTCTACTACCTTAGCAGTAATCCCTCCTTTTCCTGTACCTACAGAATTTCCTAAGGCTACTACCCTTACCTCTTGCTCTCCTATTTGTTTGGAGTTTACTATTTTGCCTACCTCTTTCGCTCCTCTAACCCAATGAGGCACCATCACAGGCTGTAAATAGACCTTATCTAATTTCATGGTGTCCATGATGTATCGGGTAAATTCTACTGCCGCCGCCGCTTGGGGAGAGCCGCTTAACCTTGCGCCTACCTTCTTACACAAATATTCTAATTGTGTATATGCTTGCCCTCTAAGGAGCGCTTCATCATAAATTTGGCGAATGGTTATAGAGTCTTTCTGCTGTGCAAAACTGCTTGCAGAGAATAATAACGTGCAACAAAGAGCATAATAGAAAATAAGGAAATTTTTTTTCATTTTTTTTGTTATTTTAAGTGAGGATAAAAACAAAATTTTTTGATAGTCTATTTAATGCTATGCTATGAGTACTGCGTTCAACTCCACCTAATAGCGTTCTAATCTATTATTTTTCACGGACATGTACTTACATTATGCAATATTGTACTTGCAAACTTTTTACTGCTCAAAAATAAAAACTATATACAAATTAAAGTTGATAAGCAAGCCAGCATAAGCACAATTTAAAAAATAAGATATTTTTAAAAACAAAGCGTCTGCTGTGGAACAGTTATTGATTAATGTAGTTTGTTTTGAAACTTAATTTGGTTTGTATGTAAAATAAAATTTACCCAAATTTTTATCAATGAAAAAGTTATTTTTTCCCTTAGTTGTGCTAATCAGCATAATAGGAAGCACATCAGCCCAATCTACTAAAGATTCCAAAGTAGAAGCAGTACTAAATGGCATGAGTGAGAGATACAAAAGTTTTAAATCTTTTGAGGCAGATTTCACTTATGCGATAGAGAGTACCCAAGAGAAAATCAAGGATTCCCAAGAGGGGAACATTATCGTAAAAGGAGAAAAGTTCAGGCTCAGGATAGGAGACCAAGAAGTCTTTAACAATATGAATACAGTCTGGACGTATCTAAAAGGTGAAAATGAAGTAACTATTACTGACTACGACCCCGACAGCGGCGATATTACTCCAGCAGAAGTCTATAATATGTACAAGAAAGGTTTTAAATATACCTTCGCCGATGAGACAGGGGAAGCAGACACTAAACTCTATGATGTGGTGGACTTAATTCCCGAGGATAGAAACCTCAATTATTTCAAAGTGCGATTAGTAATTGATAAGAAAACCAAAGACTTAAAAAGTTGGAAAGTGTTTGAAAAAAACGGTCGTAGATTCCTATACACCATTGTTAAGTTCACGCCCAATGTAGCAGTAAAAGATAGTGATTTTACTTTTGACAAAACTAAATACCCAAAAGTAAAAATAGTGGATTTAAGATAATTTCCTGTATCTAATTTTTTTATGTGTATTTTCTTTTTCTAAACAGTAATTTTTTGTTTTATTTGGGAATTAAAATCAAATTACCAAATAATCCACTGAAATCTATATGGAACAGGAAATTACACCAAGACAAGTAGGTATCAAATATGGGCTTATTACGGGTTTAGGATATGTTGCGTATTATTTAGTGCTTTTTCTTACCCATGCTTACACTAATAACTCATTGAGTTGGCTTAGTAACCTGATACTCGTAGGCGGATTGATATTTGCTTGCAGGGAATTTAGAGCGGGCTTTTATAATACTATGACACTCAAGCAAGGGATAGCTGTAGGTTTTTGGGTAGTGCTTCTTTCTACTGTCCTCTCGGCTATATTTACCTATATATACATTGAGTTTGATAAGGAACTGTTAGAGGCAATGCGAGAGCAAGCCATGTTTGACTTAGAAAAGCAAAAACTTCCAGAGGAGCAGTTGGAGCAAGCCATGAAGATGATGGACTGGCTTTTAAGCCCTGAATTTTTGGCAGGTTCTACTTTGCTTGGTGGCATCATCGTGGGAATGATTGTGGCTGTCATTGTGGCGGCTGTGATGAGGAAAGACCCCGAGAATTTTTAATTTTAACATCAAAAATAGAATACTTATCTTTGTGGCTAAACTTTTCAGGTATGTTTACTTGAAAAGTTTAGTTTTTTTATAATCAACGATTTATGGACAAGAAAATTGATATTTCCATAGTTATTCCCGTTTATGAGGAAGAGGAGTCTTTGCCTGAACTTTGCCAATGGATACAAGCCGTCATGAATAAAATCAAGGAAACCAAAGCAGACTGGCAGTACGAAGTCATTATGATAGACGACGGAAGCGAGGATAACTCTTGGGAGGTCATTCATCAACTGGCAGAAAAAAATTCATCTATCAAAGGCATTAAGTTCAATAGAAATTATGGAAAATCCGCCGCTTTGGATACGGGATTTAGAGTAGCACAGGGCGAGGTAGTAATTACGATGGACGCAGACCTCCAAGATAGCCCTGATGAAGTGCCTGCACTTTATCAAATGATAAAAGAAGAAAAATTCCATTTAGTTTCGGGTTGGAAAAAGAAAAGACACGACCCTCTGAACAAAACTATCCCAAGCAAAATTTTTAATAGAGTAACTCGTTTACTTACAGGGATTCCTTTAAATGACTTTAACTGTGGATTGAAGGCTTACCAAAATAAAGTAGTTAAAAGCATAGAAGTTTACGGAGAAATGCACCGCTATATCCCTGTGATTGCTAAGTGGAGTGGGTTCAAAAAAATAGGAGAGAAAGTAGTAGAGCATCGCCCAAGAAAATACGGAGTAACGAAGTATGGCTTAAAACGCTTCATTACAGGTTTTTTAGACTTGCTTTCTATTATTTTTGTAGGCAAGTTTCGCAAGCAACCTATGCACTTTTTTGGCTTTTTAGGCTTGCTTTCTTGGCTCATAGGTGGACTGATTACAGTCTGGTTACTCATAGAAAAACAGGTAAAACTTTATGTCTATAATATTCCTTTCAAGGAAATCAGAGATATAGTCGACCAGCCTTTATTTTTTATTGCCTTGACTGCCGTCATTATAGGAATGCAACTTTTCTTAGCAGGTTTTATTGGAGAGTTAATTGCCCTTAATGCCCCTCAAAGGAATGATTATTTGATAGCAGAAAAAGTAAATATAGAGTAATTTTTCTTACTTTATTTCGCAAATTTCTATATAGTACCCGTCAGGGTCTTGTAAAAAAATCTGCCACACACCATCAGGACGTTGCTTTGGCACTTGATAACTTACTTTTTTCCTTTTAAGAAACTCCTCTGCTTCTTGGATAGAACTCACCGACAAAGCAAAATGATTGCCTCTGCTGTGAGCATTTACCTCTGCCAGCCTTCCTGCAATCAAGTGTAACTCTTGGTCTTTGCCTAAGCGAAACCATGCCCCTGCAAAGTCAAAAGCAGGACGTGGGAGAGAGGGCAACTCTAAGATATGTTCGTAAAAGAAAATACTTTTTTCCAAATCTGCCACATGCAAAGCAATATGATTAAGTGCTAAGAATTTCATGCGATAAAGTAGGTTTTTATTTGAAAATTAAATAGCTTTAAGCCAATTTTTATAAAGATTACCTCAAACTTAGTCTTGCTTATGAAAAAAACAATACTTTACTCATTTTTTTGCTTGATTTTAGCAAATGGCGCATTAGCACAAGTTCCCTCACCCGCTCCTGCTCAAAAAATGCCTATCCTTATCCAAGGGGCTACTATTCATATAGGGAATGGACAAGTCATTGAAAAAGGAGATATTCGCATAGAAAATGGGAAAATTACTTACGTAGGCGCCTCCCAAGCAGTCAGTACTACTGATGCAGAAGTCATCAGAGCAGAAGGAAAGCACGTTTACCCTGGACTTATCTTATTGAATACCTCCTTAGGTTTGGTAGAAATTGCAGCTATTCCTGCTACGGTAGATGACGAAGAGACAGGCAATCTAAATCCTCATGTAAGGTCTATCATTGCCTATAATACTGACTCTGAGATGATTTACCCTACTCGTTCTAACGGGATACTTTTCGCTCAGGTAACACCTCAAGGCAGTTTTGTTAAAGGTTCGTCTTCGGTGGTACACTTAGACGCTTGGAATTGGGAAGATGCCACTGTAAAAACTGACATAGGCATACATATCAATTGGATTCCTATGTATCAGCGTCCTAACTTTTTCTTAGGAGAAACCGCTTTTAAAAAAAATGAAAAACGCAAAGAGCAGTTACAACAAGCAGATAAGTTTATGAAAGATGCTTTTGCTTACTGTCAAATCGCTAACCCCAATCCTATCAATCTACGTTTTGAGGCGATGAGAGGGCTTTTTGACGGAAGTAAAAAGCTATTTATCCATGCAGACAACGCCAAAGAGATAATGGAAGCCGTAGAGTTTGCTCAGGAAAATAAAGTAAAAAATATCGTCATTGTAGGTGGAGCAGAAAGCTATATGATTACTGATTTCCTTAAAAACAACAATGTAGCCGTGATTTTAAACCATACCTTTAATTTGCCTTCCTACAATGACGACGAGGTAGATTTACCCTACAAACTCCCTTCTTTACTCCACAAGGCAGGAGTAAGTTATGCGATTGGTTATGAAGAAAATCACACCAGAGCGAGAAACCTTCCCTTTGCCGCAGGAGTAGCCGCAGGATACGGACTTACTAAGGAGGAGGCACTTATGAGCATTACGCTCAATGCCGCAAAAATTTTGGGTGTCGATAACCAAATAGGCTCTTTGGAAGTAGGCAAAGACGGCTCTCTGATTATTTGTGAGGGCGATGTATTGGACATGCGTACCAGCATCGTAACTCATGCCTTCATACAAGGAAGAAAAGTGAACTTAGACGACAGGCACAAGCGTTTATATAAGAAATTTAAAGACAAATACGACAATAATAAGTAGATTTTGTAACTTTGTAGCTGGTTTGAAAGAATAATAATCTTTTTTGCATTTATGTTCAGTATTGGCGATAAAGTGGTTTGTATTAACGCAGATTTCTCGATGTATCCTAATATTTTTGAAATCTATCGAGAACTACCCAAGCTACATGAAGTTTACACGGTTCGTGCTAAGCAATTCATCCAAGGGCAGGGATATAGGATTTTATTAGAAGAAATTGAGAATCCGCCCGTATATATTGATTTGGTCAAAGGAAAGGTAGAACCCGGATTTAATGCCTCCCGATTTGCTCTGCTTTCAGACCCTATCAAGGTAGGAGCAGAGGAGTTAGAAGAAGTATATGCTTAATTTATTAACCCTCTAAGTTTTAAAAAAACTTAGAGGGTTGATGTATCATAATAATCAAGTGAAAAGTTTTAAAAACCTTACACGTTAAAAAGCTCGTAGGACTGAGGTATTTGTAGCAAAAGAAAAACAAGAAAATCCTACAAGCCGATAGGCATGAAATCTTGGCAAAAAGCAGATTATTTTGAGCATTAACAAGGTAGAAGGAGTAGGTAGTTTTGATGGCAAATATCAATCTTAAATAGCTTTATTTATAAAAAAATAAAAAAACTCTTGAAACAAATAATTCAAGAGTTTCTTGTATTACACTAAGAGGTCTCGAGCGGATTCGAACCGCTGTAAAAGGTTTTGCAGACCTCTGCCTAGCCGCTCGGCCACGAGACCTTTATGTTTTGGACTGCAAAGTTAGGCAAATATTCTGATTCTACAAATGTTTTAGAGGTTTTTCTTATGCCCAGACTTTTGTGCCTTCGGTGCAGTTCTTACAAATCTCTATTTTTGAACGAGATTTTAAAAGCAGTTTTCTAAAATTTTGGTACTCCGCACCTTCCCAAATAGTTTTAAAACTCAAACTTTCTACTTGCCCAAGTTGGTGGTGAGCATCTTTGTCAAAGCAACAGGGAACTACTGCTCCGTTCCAAGTAATAACGCAAGAATGCCACATTCGCCAGCAGGAGTTTGCCATACCATTTTTAATCACATATTTTCCGTCTTTCGTCTGTTGGTAGCGGGCATATTGCGGGAGCGTAGGAATCAAAGGCGAGCCATTCTCATAATCATAGATTTGAGCAGTTTTGAGTATTACCTCATCTACGCCCAGTTCCCTGCCCAACTGTTTTACTTCGCCGATTTGATGTTCGTTAGGTCTGACCACTAAGAATTGGAAAATAATGTATGGTGTCTTAGAACCCAATTTCTTCTTCCACTTGACCATATTTTTTGTGCCTTCTATTACTTTGGAGAGTTTTCCCCCAATGCGGTAGGTTTGGTAAGTGTCTTGGGTAGTACCATCTATCGAGATAATGAGCCTGTCCAAACCTGACAGAATAGTTTTTTTTGCATTCTCTTCGCTTAAAAAATGAGCATTCGTAGAAGTAGCCGTATAAATCCCTCTTTCTGTGGCATACTTGACCAATTCCGTAAAGCGAGGGTGCAAGTACGGCTCGCCTTGGAAGTAAAAGGTCAAATAAAGCAAGGTGTCTTGGAGTTCGTCTATAACTTTTTTAAATAAGTCCTCTTGCAACATTCCTGTTGGGCGAGTGAAAGACCGCAACCCACTCGGACATTCAGGACAGCGAAGATTACACGAAGTCGTAGGCTCTATCGCCAAACTAATAGGCAAGCCTTTGTGAATCAATTTTTTAAAAAATTTAGAATAATGATAAGAAAGCAATACTTTCAAAGCATTGAGGCTTTTTTTGAAAGTAAATTTAGAAAGCAAGTTGAAAGCGTCATATATTTTAGAAAGCATAGAAATAAAATTTCATCAAAATTATTATACTTTTTTGAAGAACTGTAAAAAGCATTTTTCGTATATTTGATAATAAAGCTAAAATCTCTTAACTTCTGACTTCTCCATGCTAATTACCGATAAAAATGTGCCAATCCAAATCGCCTCTAAGCCATTTGCAAGCGGAGGCGAAGGTGAAGTATATCATATTACTTCCCCCAAAAACTTTTCTAAGCAAATAGTCAAGATTTTTAAGCCCTCCAAACGCACCGTAGAACGCGAGGCAAAGATGAAATATATGCTCGCTCACCCGCCTGCTTACTTAGACGAAGCGAGCAATGCCATTGTTTGGGTAAAAGATTTGGTCTATGAAGAAGGTAAGTTTGTCGGCTATACTATGAATATGGCTTATGGAGTAAAGTTAGAATATTTGTGTGGAAGCCGAGTAACTAAAAGCATCGGTAAGGATTTTCAAAAGTATGATTTTAAGTACAAAGAAGCCTATTTCTGGCGCTTAAAGCTGGCATTTAATTTGGCGGTAGCAGTAGTACAACTCCATAAAACAGAAAAATACGTCATTGTAGATTTGAAACCCGACAATGTGATGGTGCAAGCCAATGGGAGAATTGCTTTGATAGACATGGATTCTATTGAAATAGTTGAAAATAAAAGAGTTTTGCACCCCGCCTCTGCTCATACTCCCGAGTTTTCGCCTTGGGAAAGTTTGAAAATAGATAAAGACTTAATCCCTGAAAGTTGGGACAGGTTTAGCTTAGCAGTAAATATCTATAAACTCCTTTTTGGTGTTCACCCTTTTACAGGTACTTGTAAGCCTCCTTATGAAAATTGCAACAATGTAGAGCAGTTAATTCAACATGGACTATTCCCGTTTACAAAGAAGGAGCATTTTGAGGTCGTTCCCCCGCCACATAAGCGATTCATACAAAGTGATTTAGAAATCCAACTTTTGTTTAGAAAGTGTTTTGACATAGACACCAAGCCCGAAGATAGACCTTCGGCGATGGATTGGTGCGAAGCGTTACTGCCTTATGCGCGCATGATAGTAAACGCACCCAAAATTGAGGAAGAGAAGCCCAAAAAGAAAGAGATTATTATTAAGGAAAAAATTGATAAACATGCAGATAAAAAGAAAACTTGGCTTACTTTTTCTCGGAAAAAATCTAAAAGAACACTTCCTTTTCAAGGCAGGAAAGTTTCTTGGTGGAAAAAATTTGTACAAATCCAAGAACGGATTACTCCTGAGTTTATCATGTTATTTTTACTTTTTGCGGGAGGTTTGATAGGGACTTCGGCGACTTATGTTTCGCAGAAAATCCAAGAAATGCGCCAAGCAGAAAACCAGCGGCAGTACGAAATCTTTGTAAAAAAAGCTATTCATTTTTTAGAGAAAGACGATGCCGAGAATGCGATTTCTTCTTTTGCCCACGCTTTGAGGTACAATCCCAAAGACCAATTTGCTGATAAGAAATTGCGCGTCTTGAAAAAGCAAAAATTCTTAAAAATAGGCGAACAACTTTTTTTGGAGAGAAAATATGCACAGGCAGTCAGTCAGTACGACCATGCTTTGCAGGAAGTCCCTAATGATAGTCTAACCTTAGCAAGGCGAGCCGATGCAGTGTTTGCTCATGCAATAGAAAGTGGAGAAATAGCCTCTTACTTTGATATAAAGCTAAAAATCAAAAAGTTACCTCATTATCTCTATGCTAATTGTGCTAATGAACTATTTATTACTGCCCATGAGTTAGGACATCACTTTCAGCCCAGCTATGAGGCAGAGGGAGCATATCTTATAGAAAAAGCACAAAAAGGAAGAGTTACCCTTATCCCTCATGCCAATAAAGTAACCTTCAAACTAAAAAACAGAGGAATGATAATCAAAATAATTGATTTTGAAGTAGTAGCACCTCCTATCCCCCAAATCAACATTACTCAGCATTGGAAAGGCAAGTTTGAAAGTCCTTTTTTAAGTATTAGTGCAGTACCTCATACCAATTTTTCTGCTTACTACAATGCTGACGCTTCTTATAAGGTCAGCAAATGGAAGTTTTCCATTCTTAGAGAAGATAAGCCCCTCTATTCCAAGATTTTTACCAGTCCTACTGTTAATTCTTACGAGTTTAAAAATTTATACGAGCAAGAACAAGATAATGCTTCAGACAAGTGGCAAATAGACATCTTAGAAGTAGTACGTCGTAACTATAAAGGTGAGTATGTGCCTGTACCATTAGCCAACATGAAAACCAAGTTTGTCTATAATCAGTATTTTGAGGAAATTTGGTAGGCAATCACATCAATCATATTTCAATAAACAATAAAAATCATTCCCTGAACAACAAATGCTTTCTTCAGAAAGAAGTATTTGTTGTTTTATCATATTCCCTGCTTATAGAGCTATTTTGCAATTATATTGCATTTACAAAAAATAAAATATAATGTAACTTTTTTAGTTAAAAAATAAAATTTTACTTCCTATGCTTGATATAAATTTAATTTATACTATGTTTTATTAGTTAAAATTAAATAAAATCTTTGCAAAAAGTTTTAGATTAATATTTCAAATAGATAAATAATTAGAAAATTGCAAAAAATATATGTAAAAAATTATAAAATAAATGTATGTTTTTTTTTATGAATAAAAATTTTATACCTACTTTTACCATATTAAATTAAAATTACTACCTAAGTAAGATTTATAGTTGATTATATCCTTTTATTTATTCTTACTATTTTAACATTTAACTTAATTTGTATCATTTATTAAACCATTCAAAAAAAAATGAAAAAGTTTCTGCAACCGCTTATTTATTCTTTAATAAGTTTAATAGGCATTTTTTTCGTCCAGTGTCAGACAAATCTGAACAAGATTGAGCCTACACTAAAAAATACTATGACAGGCGAATCCTTCCAGAGCAGTGATTCGCCAATGGCAAATGTGGTCATAGGACCTTATACTGTAACTTTTAATGGGGTAACTTACAGTGGAACTACTAGCACTTGGTCTTATACTATCCAACGCACTGGTCCTGCTCAGCAAAACGGATTGAGCCACTGGATTATTGGCTTAGGTAAATGTGCTAATTTTTCTAATGTAACAGGCGCAACCCTTGATGGACAGCCTTATACTGACCTCAAAAACTCGGAAGGTAGCGGGACAGGCTGTGTAACAAGTGGAAGCTTCTTGAAATTTGATGGACTTCCAAGCGGAGTATCCGATGGAAATCCTCATATCTTTACTTTCACGCTTAATGTAGCCGTAGATGTTGCTTCTAATCCTAACTGGGTAAAAGCAGGACCTAATTGTTATCAAGGAGTAATAGAAGGACCTGGTTGCTACCATATCAACGGTAAAGTAGAGAAAGAAGAGTGTATAAACAATACGATTGTAGTAAGTCCTTATGCTGGTGTTACAGTAAATCTTTCTAACGGAGCAAGCACAACCACAGATGCAAATGGTAACTATTCTTTTGAAGATGTAGAAGGCGGTACTTACACTGTTTCAGTAGGTAGCCAAAGCAAAGAAGTAACTTTGGGACCTGGCTCTGCTGAGGGAGTAAACTTCCTATTCAAGTACGAAGGGACTTGTGGCGTTACTGTATGCTCATTCTCCCAAGGCTATTGGTTTGCTAAACCAAACTTAACATGGGGCGGCACTGTAACCATAGGAGGGAAAACTTATACCCAAGCAGAAGGCAGAGCAATTTGGAATACTTCTAACGCAGGTGGCATGAGAGATGCCAAAAAAGCATTCTTGCAGTTAGCGGCTATCAAACTTAGCGGTATAGACCCTAGTACTGTTCCTGCCTTGGCGGCAGATGCGGCTTTAATAGAGGCTTATTTTGCTTCTATTCCTAAACTTACGCCTACTACTATCCCTGCAAATAGTAAAACTACAAAACCCGTAGGAGATGCAGGAGGTAGAATCGGTAATTGGATAGATGCCAATCATTGTGGGGAGTAGCGGTAAAAAGTAAAAAATGAAGGTTTCTCAAAAAAGAAACCTTCATTTTTCTAATAAATATATTCGTCCAAAGATAAGTCTATTGTTATTGTATCTCTTTTAACAATTTTTCTTTGAGCATTTTAAACTCTTCCTCTGTAATGATTCCCTGCTGGCGAAGTTCAGAAAGTTCTTTCAAACGCTTTATGACTTCATCATTAGTAGAGGCAGTGCTGTTTGTTGCAGATTTAGGAGGTTGCTCAGTGGTCTTGGTTTTGCTTTCGTCTTTGACCTCCTCAAAGGGAACTTCTTCGCTGTTGTCTTTTTTCTTTTGTAAATCCTCGACAAATGCCTTTCCTTTTTCAAATTGCTTTTTGTAAAAATCCACAAATTTATCTACCTCAAAGTTGGTAAAATCACCCCCACTCTCAAAATGCTCTATGAAAACCTGCCCTACCGCATAAGTAGAAGCCCCTGATAAAACTGCTACGCTGATGCCCCCAATAACAGAGCCTATACCCGGAATAAATTTTATAGCATCAGCACCAAAGCGAGAAATCACACTGCCCGAAAGAGTAGAAATCCAAGATTTGAGGCTTGCTTCTGAGGCTTTCATTTCATACACCTCTCCTATTTTTTTAATCATATCCACTTGGATAGCAGTAACAGCCACCATATCAGCAATAGGAATAGGAATAAAACCCGCCCCTATAGTCCAAAGTACGCTATTTTGTACGATTTTGTCTGCTTTGGCTCTTTTATTTTGGTTAATTTCATTGGCAATATCTTCAAATTTTTCTTTGATTTTGCCAAAAATATAGTCTATCATGTTAAAGTTGTGAGTTACGGTAATTGATGAATCTAACTTGTCGCAAGTAATATCATTTCAATCCAATATTAGTTAAACGAAGATAGTTAAAAATAGGTGCAAAATTTCTGCAAAGATTTTATTTTTTCTTGTTTACTTCTGCCAGCAGGTCTATTACTGCTTTGGTCATAGTTTTTACGCCTGTTTTGATACTTGACTCGGGCAAGGGCGCATACAAAGACGAATGTAAAGGAGGAAGTTGTAATCCTGTAGCTTGGCTCTCCTCGTATTTTTCTTGGGCTACCGTCCCTAACCAATACAGGCTCACAGGAATAGCAGGTGTTACTTTGCCTAACTCTCCAAAGTCTTCTGCCGCCATGACGGGCGGGACTTTCTCTACATTTTTCTCACCAATAGCACTTTTCAAAGATTTCACTACTTTCTCGGTTAGTTCAGGGTGGTTGTACAGCGCAAATCCTGTTTCATTTTCTATTTCTACTTTAGGAAACTTGCTTTCAGGTAGCCCAGCAGCAATTGCCAGCCCTTTACAGATTTGTTTGATACTTTCAATCGTATTTTGGCGTACTTTTTCAGAGTAGGAGCGAAGCGTAAGTTGTAGCTTGACTTCGTTAGGAATAATATTGTGCTTACTGCCTCCGTGAATAGAGCCAACGGTAACTACACAAGGCTCAAGAGGGGAAGTCTGGCGACTTACAATGGTTTGTATCTGAGTGATTAGGTAAGCAGAAAGCACAATAGGGTCTTTAGTACTGTGAGGGTAAGCTCCATGCCCTCCTTCTCCGTAAACAGTAATATTAACGGAGTTCACGTTTGCCATAGCATATTCAGGGCAGTAGCCTACCTTTCCCGCAGGAAGAGAGGCGCTTGCGTGCAAGCTAAGGATGTAGTCAGGGCGTGGGAAACGCATATAAAGACCGTCTTTGAGCATAGCGTAAGCCCCTTGTACTTTCTCTTCCGCAGGCTGTCCTATAAATACAATTGTTCCTTTCCACTGATTTTTAAGTTGGCTCATCGCTCTGGCAGTACCAATCAGTACGCTCATGTGTATATCGTGTCCGCAAGCGTGCATAGCGGGTTGGTCTGTGCCTTTGTCGTCCTTGGTAATGACTGTACTTGCATAGGGTAAACCTGTTTCTTCTTTCATAGGTAAGCCATCCATGTCTGCTCTGACCAAGATGGTCTTCCCTTCTCCATTTCTTAACACTCCTACTACTCCATAACCTCCGACATTTTCTGTTACTTCGAAACCTGCCTCTCTCAATTCCTTAGCTACTTTGGCAGAGGTGTTTTTCTCCATATTGGATAGCTCTGGATTGGCGTGCAAGTGCTTATAAAGTTCGTCTAAACGTGGATATTCCCTCTCTACAATAGCTGCGATTTGGGCTGTAATATCTTTTTGGGCGAAGGTTTGAAAAAAAATATTCAGAATGATGATAAAAATAAGAATTAGCGTTTTCATAGAAATTGCATTTGAAATTGTACCTAAATAAAAGTAAATATTTTTTAGAAAAGTTTGTAAAACTTTACTTTAAAAATCAGATAGTTATAAAATTAATGAGTAAATTAACGATTATTAGCATAAAACAATGATGTTTGTCATTTTTCTAATAAAATGCGAAAAGTTATCTTTGCGGACTAAAAATAATAAAGCCCCGTTATTAGATTTTCTTTTATCAAGCTATTTGCCTATTTAAAGTTATCTTAAATGAAATACATCACTAACAAAAATAGTCTTCTTCTATTGCTATTTCTGGCAGGGACTTTATTAGTAGGGGACGTACTGCTTACGCTTATTATACTTTGGCTGCACTATCAAGGATTTTTCATAGATTATCTACCCCATATTTCTTTAGTAAGCAATATTCTAACTTTTTTGCTGATTACGCTTGCCGTAGGACGACTTTTTAAGCACTTTCGCAATAATGCTAAGCAGTTGCATGCCTTGGACAAAAAACAACAGGAAGCCGCTTGGCAAACAGAAGGCATCGCACAAGTGATGGATATACTGCACGAACATGACGAGAACCTTCCTGATTTAGGCAATAAACTTACTAAGTTTCTCTGTGAGTATGCAGGTATGATGGCAGTAGGTTTTTTTGTTACTACGGAATCCAAAGAAGATTTGGAATTAATTACTTCTTTGGGGTTCAATTCATCTTTTCCGCAACGCATCAATGTAAAGCAAGGTTTATATGGGCATGTTCTTCAGAAAGAGCAGGCTATGGTACTGCACAATATTCAGGAAGCAAAAGAGGAGAAGTATTTAGTCCAATCTGCTTTTTTGAGCGTGCAACCTCAAAATGCAGTAATTTTACCTTTGTATTTCAATCATAAATTAGCTGGTATTATAGAAGGTGTTTTTACAGAAAAAATAGCCGATTATCAATTAGCATTTTTAGAAAAAATAGCTGAAAGCATTGCTGCTACTATCATAGAAATCAAACAAGACCAAGAAAACTCTCGACTGCTTGCCGAGTCACAGATGCTTACAGAAAATCTTAGAGCCCAAGAAGAAGAGTTGCGTCAAAATTTTGAGGAGATTCGGACAGTACAGGAGCAACTCAAAGAAAAAATGGAACAGACCGAACTTATCAAAAATGAATTAGCAGCAAGAGATAAAGTATTAAATATCAGTGCCTTAGTAACAGAGTCGGATATTTATGGTAATATTACCTATGCTAACGAAAAGTTTTGTGAGGTTTCTCAGTATGGAATAGAGGAATGCATAGGCAAACCGCATAATATTATCAGACACCCCGATACTCCCAAAGAACTTTTCCGAGAAATGTGGCAAACGATTAAATCGGGAAAAGTTTTTCATGCGACTTTTAAAAATAAGCGAAAAGATGGCAGTACGTACTGGGTAGAAACAAACATTGCTCCCGTGTTAGATGCTAATGGAAGGGTTGTGCGGTATATTGGGGTGAGGTTTGATGTTACTGAGCGTATGGAGTATTTGCAAAGAGTAGAATATCTTTTAGCAGAATCCGAAGAGAAAACAGAACAGTTGCAAATACAAGGTGAGGCTTTACAAAAGCAAATGAAAGAAAATGAAAAGATAAAAAATGAACTTACTGCAAGAATTAATGTACTCAATCAATCAGCTATAGTAACAGAAGCAGACCTTCACGGGACTATTATTTATGCTAATAGACGCTTTTGTGAAACGTCAAAATATTCTTTGGAAGAGTGCATAGGTAAACCACATAATATTGTTAGACACCCAGATACGCCCAAAGAGGTTTTCCAAGAAATGTGGAAAACTATCAAAAATGGAGGAACTTTTAAAGGCATACTTAAAAACAGAGCAAAAGATGGTAACCCTTATTGGGTAGATACCACCATTGCCCCAATCTTAGATGAAAAAGGTTTACCAGTAAAGTATATTAGTGTTCGCTTTGATATTACTGAGCAGGTGCGCCAAGCTAAGCAAATAGAACAGTTACTTTTAGAATCTTTGGAAATAAATAAAACACTAAAAACAAAGGAGGCTGAGCTAACTCAAATCAATGCAGAACTGCTGACCGCTCAGGCACAGCTCAAAGAAGCTAATGAAAGTTTGGAGGAGAAAGTGCTTTTGCGTACACAAGAAATTTCCTTACAAAAAGCAGAAATAGAGCATAAAAAAAACGAGATAGAAAGCAGTATCCGCTATGCAAAACGCATTCAAGAAGCTATGCTTCCTACTACCGAAGAACTTGACGAGTTAATGTTGGACTACTTTGTTTTCTACCAACCTCGTGATATTGTAAGCGGCGATTTTTATTGGGTGGCAGAGAGCGGAGAATATTCGGCTGATTATCTCCAAACAAATGCTGAGGTGGAAAACAAAAAACGCTACTGCTTTTTTGCAGTAGCAGACTGTACAGGACATGGCGTGCCGGGGGCGTTTATGAGTATGATTGGTATTAGTAAACTCAATCAAATAGTAAAAGAACAAGAAATTATTAATACAGGAGATATTTTGCGACTTCTCAACGAGGAGGTGCATACTGCCATGAGCAAGTATGGCAACAACTCTCAGACGCTTCGTGATGGCATGGATATAGGACTTTGTTGCTTAGACAGAGAGAAACAAAAATTGTACTTTTCTGGAGCAATACATTCGCTCGTATATATACAGGAGGGACAGCTTCACTTCGTTAAAGGAGAGAAAAGACCTATCGGTGGTGGCTTTGCCGAGTATAAAAGCCAAATTTTTTCGGTACATCAAATAAATTTAGACAAACCCACTACCATTTATCTGTATTCAGACGGTTTTCAAGACCAATTTGGCGGTAGCGAGGGTAGAAAATTTATGTCTAAACAATTTAGGGAACTGCTCTTTCAAATCCACCATCTACCCACTCAAGAGCAACACAGCACCTTAGCAAAAGTATTAAAGAATTGGTTAAATGAAAGATACAAGCAAATAGATGATATTTTGGTCGTAGGAGTGCGCATAAAAAATTGAGCAGAAAAAAATGTGGTTCTTCATGTGTCTTTCAGAAAGTTCCTCGTTAAATAAATTGCTTACTTTTCATTTCATACTCAATAAATATTTCTTAACTTGCATCTAAACTGCATTGTTAAAATATTATTTAGTAAATTGATTATGACAGACCTTGCCCTTTTCTTTGGACGCTTTCACCCCACCTTTCTCCACTTGCCTATTGGCATGGTGCTAATAGCTTTCTTGATGGAGGTTTTCTCTCGCTTCAAATCTTTTCGCTATTTGAGCTCCTCGATAAATTTTGTACTTTCCTTTGGCGCATTTACCGCAATAGTCGCCGCCGCAATGGGATACTTTTTATCTCAAGAAGGAGGCTACAACGAAGAGTTACTCCTGATACACCAATGGTTAGGAATAGGTACAGCGGTAATGGCGTTTCTCTTGTGGCTACTACGATGGCGCATTACCAACAGAGGCAATTTGACTTTTTCTAAGGCATACTTTATGCTTTGGCTGATATTATTAACTACTCTGACCTTAGCAGGGCATTATGGAGGCTCACTTACGCATGGAGAAAATTACTTAACCGAGTATATGCCTTCTCCTTTGAAGCAGTTGGCAGGCATTAATGAGGTCAAGAAAAAAAGAAACAAACCTACCGATATAAATGAAGCCATTGTCTTCGAGGAGATAATTTTACCTATTTTGGAAAAAAAATGCGTGAGTTGTCATAATGCAGAGAAGAAAAAAGGAGATTTAATTTTGACTAATGCCGAGAATTTCCTTAAAGGCGGTGAGCACGGGGCTATTTTCAAAGCAGGCAATGCCAAAGAAAGCGGTATTTATATGGTTGTTACCCTGCCAAGAACCGATGAGTACGCCATGCCTCCCGAAGGAAAAGAGCCAATGACAGAAGAAGAAACTAAGCTATTGGCTTGGTGGATAGATGAAGGAGCGGATTTTAGTAAAAAAGTCAAAGAATTAACCCCTTCACAAGAAATCGCTAATATCTTAGGAATAGCTAACTCAAACGCTATGAAAGCACACATTGCCGATATACTCCCCAGTTTGAAGGCAAATCCCGCAGAAACTACTCTTATAGAATCCCTTAGAAAATTAAAAATAGACGTTAAGCCTGTCGCTCATAACTCGCCATTTTTACAAGTAAAAATCAACCAAGAAGTGAGCGATGAGCAATTAGACGCACTGCAAAAAATCACCGAACAAACCACTTGGTTGGATTTAAAAAGGACTAACATTACAGATAATCAGTTAGGCAAATTGAGTAGTTTTAAAAACTTAACCGAGTTGCATTTGGAACTTACTAATATTTCTGATGAAGGTTTGAAACATTTAGAAACGCTCACCAACCTTCAATACCTCAATCTCTACAGCACCAAAGTAAGCGATGCAGGTTTAAAATCTTTGGAAAAACTACCTCACCTAAGAAGCCTTTACCTTTGGCAGACCAAAGTAACTCCCACAGGAGTAGCTAATTTGCAAAAAGAAAAACCTTTGCTCAAAATAGATACAGGAATGGACAAAGCTATGCTGGATAGCCTAATTACTAAGAAACTATAAGTAGCCTCCCTCTCAGATGCAAAATCAATAACCTATGCAAAACAATCACGTTCCTTTGGCAGAGCGGTTAAGACCTCAATCCTTAGATGACTTCATTGGTCAGAAGCACTTAGTAGGAAAAAATGGGGTACTTAGAAAAATGCTTATAAATCAGAAAATTAGCTCTATGATTTTTTGGGGGCAGGCAGGAGTAGGTAAAACTACTTTGGCAATGCTCATAGCAAAAACACTAAACAAGCCTTTTTTTACTTTGAGTGCGATTAGTTCAGGTGTCAAAGAAGTTCGGGAGGTGATAGAGAAAGCAAATGCACAAGTTGGCACTATCCTTTTCATAGACGAAATTCACCGATTCAACAAAACCCAACAAGATGCTCTACTTGGTGCGGTAGAAAGAGGTACAATTACCCTTATAGGGGCTACCACAGAAAATCCTTCTTTTGAGGTCAATTCTGCTTTGCTTTCTCGCTGTCATGTGTATCGCTTGTATCCCTTAGAAAAAGATGACTTAGAGCAACTTTTAACTAATGCCATCAAATTTTTAGAAAAAGAAAGCACAGAAGAAAATGTAGATAATATGCAAGGTCATAAAAAAACTATTCTACTCAAAGAGAATGAAGCCTTGCTCAGACTTGCAGGAGGAGATGGCAGGAAACTACTCAATACATTAGAAACCTCCATAAATTTTGCAATTGAAAACACTAACAAAGAGGAAATTGTCCTGACTGATGAACTTGTGCAACAAGCTGTTCAGCAAAAAACAGTCTTGTACGACAAAAGTGGTGAGCAACACTACGAAATTATATCAGCTTTTATCAAATCTATGCGTGGAAGCGACCCCAACGCCACCGTTTACTGGTTAGCACGTATGATAGAAGGGGGCGAAGACCCTCTTTTTATTGCCCGCCGAATGATTATTTTAGCTTCGGAAGACATAGGAAATGCCAATCCTACTGCCTTAGCTTTGGCGACTAACTGCTTCCAAGCTGTCTCTTACATAGGCTACCCCGAAGCACGAATTATTCTCTCTCAAACAGCTATTTATTTAGCAAACTCGCCTAAAAGCAATGCTTGCTACGTAGCCATAGAAAAAGCCCTGCAAGTAGTAAGACAAACAGGAGATTTGCCCGTCCCTATGCACCTACGGAATGCTCCTACCAACCTCATGAAAAATGAAGGATACGGTAAAGGGTATCAGTATGCTCACGATTATCCTCAAAATTTTGCTTTGCAAGAGTACTTACCTGAAAAAATAGCAGGAATGAAACTTTACGAACCAAGCAACAACCCAAGAGAAAATGAAATGAGAACAAGACTTAAACAACTTTGGAAAGAAAAATATGGGTATTAAAGATACAGATAGGTAAAATTGGTAGTGCTCAGCAAGTAATGCTGACTAAAAATTATACTTAAAGCAAGATGGTTTGCGAGCCTATATAAGGTTTTAAACCTTATATAGGGTTAATTTTCACTGATTTATCCGTGAAAATCCATTTAATCCGTAAAATCTGTGTTCCATGAGTAAGAAGTAGCAAAGGAAGAGAAAGAAAATTCAACCACTCTGATAGGAGCGAAATCTTATTCTCTGGCAACAGGAAAATACCAATGCCAATTATTGACAATTATCTATCTAATTAACTCGTTTTAACAGTGTTAAGTCTTCTTAAATACTCCGCAACTTCTAAACATTTAGCTTAGTTTTGTAGAAAATTGAAGATTTTGGGCTGTAGTCCCTCTATACAGTATGCTACTAACAAATAAAAAATTAAGGAGTTTATCTGCTCTAATTGTATCGACCTTTTGTACTTTTGCTTGTTTAATTTTGGGGCAGAAAGCCATCGCCCAAGCTAACATTATCAAATCTGATAGTTTTTATATCAAAGATGTATTGATAGAGTGCCATCAGAAGACCATAGACCGCATTATCCTGCGAGAAATGGCTTACAAAAAAGGAGATAAAATTGCCAAAGCTAATATAGATTCAGTTTTACAAAAAGAAGCAAACAAGATTTTTAATACAAGGCTCTTTGTAGTAGTAGATGTGTACCCTATTCCTATCAAAGGCGACACTATCAACCTCTTAGTTAGCTTAGTAGAGCGATGGTATCTATACCCTATTCCTATTTTTGAGTTGGCTGACCGCAACTTTAACGAATGGTGGCAACAACGCAATCGGGATATGAGTAGGGTCAACTACGGACTTAGGCTCACCCAAGAGAATGTAAGAGGAAGAAACGAAACATTAAAACTTTTGATACAGTTAGGTTTTGTGGAGCGATATGGCATAGAGTATAAAATTCCCTACATTAATCGCGACCAAACAACAGGCTTAATTTTTAAAATAGATTTTGCTCAAAACAAAAATTTGGCATATCGCACCGATGATAACAAACTCTCCTTTCTGAGAAGTGAAGATATTTTAAGAGAAAGATTCTGGACATCTTTGGGCTTCTCAAAAAGAAAGGCATTTTATAACACTCATCATTTTATTGCAGGCTTTGATTATCAATCTATTAATGATAGCATTTACGCCCTTAATCCAGATTATTTGAATAATCAAAGACGCAGCCAAAGATACTTTTATTTGAATTATCTCTTTAATCACGATAGCCGTGACATGGCAACCTACCCACTCAACGGTTCTTACCTCAATTTCTCTGTGGCTCAAAAGGGATTAAGCCACTTTGACGACCTGCACCAATTTGAGATAAAATTCGTAGGAGCAAAGTTTTTTCACCTTAGCAAGTCAAATGCCGCCATGCCTTTATTTTTTGCTACAAGTGTCAGAGGTTTTATTTCCTTTCCCTCCTACCGTCCTTATAGCGAACTGCAAGGCTTCGGGTACAGAGGCGACTTTGTAAGAGGATATGAATTGTATGTAGTTGATGGACAGCATTTTGGAATTTGGAAAAATACTTTGCGTTGGCGACTTTTTTCTGTGAGAGCAAACCTAAGAAAGTTCATGCGTTTGGAGCAGTTCAGTACGCTACCTATTGCCGCCTATCTGAAAACTTATTCTGACGTAGGCTATATTAAAAACGATTTTGTAGCGGAGAGCAACAGAAGATTGACTAATACTATGCTATGGGGAAAAGGAGTAGGGTTAGATGTGCTGATTTACAATAGCTTACTTTGGAGGTTTGAGTATTCTCGCAATCGGCAAGGCGAATGGGGATTTTTCTTTGGCTTTGAGGCAGATTTTTAAACTTACTTACTGCTCTTTTACTACCATTCTAAATCCTACACTATGTATATTTTCTATGCTAATTCGCTGGTCATTTTTGAGGTATTTACGAAGGCGAGAAATAAAAACATCAAGACTTCTGCCAATGAAGTAGTCATCATTCCCCCAAATATTCATCAGAATATCATCTCTACGGAGTACTTTATTTAAGTTTTGACAAAAATAATTTAGTACATCTGCTTCTCTCTGCGTAAGTTGTTGTTTTGCTTGACCATATACAAGACTCAGATTAGCATAGTCAAAAATATAATTCCCAAGATAAAAAGTGGTATTATTTTTTTTTTCGCTGGAGACAACTTTACTTCGCTTCAAAAAAACCTCTATTTTCAATACCAATTCTTCTATGCTAAAAGGTTTAGTAATATAATCATCTGCTCCGATTCTTAGCCCTGTAAGTTTATCTTCTTTTAAAGACTTAGCCGTGAGAAATAAAATAGGAATATCTTGATTGACAGCACGTATTTGTTTTGCTAAGTTAAACCCGTCTAATTTAGGTAGCATTACATCTAAAATACATATATCAAAATTTTCTTTTTGGAAACTTTCCCAAGCAATTTGTCCATTTTCACAGTGAACTACCTCATAGCCTTGTAACTCTAAATTGTCTTTGGTTACAAAACCCAAACTTAGGTCGTCCTCAGCAAAAAGTATTTTTATCTTGTTTATTTGCATTTTTTCCAAACAATATTGTTCTCAAAATGTAGATTCCTTTGCAAGTATATTGGTTTTTGTTGCTATTTATTTTACAAAATTATATTTTTTCAAGAAATCTTTGATATGTTAAATTTATGAAGCAGAATGATTGTTTAGTGTTCTTCTTTTTTATTCTATTGAGCATGCTATTTTTTACTTCCTGCCAAGATACAGAAGCAGTAAAGTTACAAGTTTATATTTCTGAAGGACAAAGACTTTACGAGCAAAAATGTGCTAACTGCCACCAAAGAGATGGCACTGGACTTCGCAAACTCATTCCTCCTTTGGCGGAGGCTGATTATCTAATCAAATACAAAGACAACTTAGCTTGCATTGTTAAATACGGTCTAACAGGCGAAATAGAAGTCAATGGACAAAAGTATAACCTTTCTATGCCTGCTAACGAAGGACTCTCAGACCGACATATTGCCCAAATTCTTACTTACATTAACCATAAGTGGGCAGGTAGCCAAACAAGGGTAAAAGACGAAGAGGTCAAAGAAAGGCTTATACAGTGCCAGTAAACGCTATCATTTCTTTGTAATCCACCCATTGGCATCTATTTGTATAGGTACTTCTGGGAAATCCAACTTAGTCAGGTTTCTAATAATTTCAATGACTCGTTTTTCTTTGTCAAGGACTACTCCGCCCGGGTGCGGTTGATAAATAGGAGTAATATGGGCTTTGAAAAACTTGCCTTGCTTGTCTGTAAAGACCTTGATAATCGGAGCTAAGCCGCTTACGCCTTTGAGATTAAACTGTTTATAGGTGCAAAAATTACCTAAGCTATACGCAATGAATCGGTCTTTATACACTTCCACAGCACGAGTAACATGAGGACCGTGTCCAAAAACGATGTCTGCTCCTGCATCAATCATTTGGTGAGCAAACTCATAGACGTTACCTCTATTTTCGCCAAAAAAGGTTTCTGTTTTGCGTGTAACCCTTTGATGGTTAGTACCTTCTGCGCCCCCGTGAAAAGAAACTATCACAATGTCTGCCTGTTGGGTAAGTTGCTTGACTAAACTAATGGCATTAGGTAAGTCATTGATATTCAACGTACCGTTGTTAGGAGCGAAAGCCGCCATGCCAAATTTTATCCCATTTTTCTCAAAAACTACCGTAGGACAAGAAGTTAGCCCTGCATAGTACAAACCTTTCTCTTTGAGAACTTTCACAGCATTTCTTTTTCCCTCCTCTCCAAAATCTCCTACGTGATTATTAGCAATGCTCAGCACGTCAAAACCTGCTGTTACTAAGTTATCTATCAGGTACTCAGACATTCTAAAAGCATAGCATATATTAGGATTAGAGCATTTTTTGATAGTGCCTCCATTATTCAGAACCGTTCCTTCCAAATTTCCAAACGTAACTGTGGCATTCTGTAAAATATGATTGACCTCTGCTAATAAATCTTTCCCTTGGTTAGGAGGGAGATAAGCCTCCGAAGGATAATTAGAGCCAAGCATAATATCTCCTACTCCTATGACAGTAACTGTATCTGATTGTGCAAAACCTTGAAAATGAAGATATAAAAATATAAAAAAGGTGAGAATCTGTTTTTTCATCTTGTTAAGTTTTAAATAAGTACTTTCAAATTTGATTTCCTCAAAAGTAGTAGCTTTATTCATTTGAAGCAAATTTTAGACTTAGACTGTATCCCTTTCAACTTTTTATACCCAATTAAAAGTGGTTTTTCAATTTTTCAGGCTTAAACCCATAGGGTTTTTAAAAACCAATTAATTTTGGGTATAATATCGGAAATGTTTTCTTAAATAAGTACAATTCCCTAACAGTGGACGCAGTCCTTGTTAGCGGATATGACAATTTTTATTCAGTATTACTTTTTACACACTACCAAAATTTTTACATTTGTAGTACTAATAGCGATGAACATGGAAGTAAGCACAAGCAAATTTTACGAGAAAGTTGATTTGGAAAAACTTATCAAAGGCAAAAATTACCTTTTGCTTGATGAGCGGTCTATCCTTTTTTGGCACGAGAAAGAAAAAAGCTATGTAGTAGGCAAGATAGACCCGCAAAAGCGATATACAGTCGCTGATTACGCGCAGCTTCCTGAGAATGCGCCTTATCAACTCATTAACTATCAACTTATTTATATGCCTTCGCCTTTTAATACACATCAAGAAGTTTCAGGAGAAATTTATTTTCTCATTAAAACCTATCTAAAAAATTTAAAATTGGGAGGCAAGCTATTTTACGCTCCTGCTGATGTACACTTTGACGAGGGAAATGTATATCAACCTGATATATTTTTTGTTTCGGAGGAGCGCAAAAGCATAGTTACAGACAAATATACTTACGGCGCACCTGACTTAGTCATAGAAATTCTCTCAGAAAGTACCCAGCACCAAGATTATGAGGAAAAAATGAAGGTGTATGGCAAATATGGTGTAGTAGAGTATTGGATAGTTGATGTAGAAAAAGCAAGCATAGAAGTCTATTACAATGAAAACAGAGAGATGAAATTGGTGCAGAAAGCAGAAAAAGGAGCGCAGATACAATGCAAGGTAATAAAAGGTTTGGTAGTGGATACCTCAACGATTTTTTCTCTCTAAAATGTATAAATTTGTAGAGGTAAATAGAAAAACATGGCAGTAAAAACAGAAAAATTTTACGAGAAAGTTGATTTGGAAAAACTTATCAAAGGCAAAAATTATCTTTTGCTTGATGAGCGGTCTATCCTTTTTTGGCACGAGAAAGAAAAAAGCTATGTAGTAGGCAAGATAGACCCGCAAAAGCGATATACAGTCGCTGATTACGCGCAGCTTCCTGAGAATGCACCTTATCAACTCATTAACTATCAACTTATTTATATGCCTTCGCCTTTTAATAAACACCAAAGAGTTTCTAAAAAATTAGTATTTTTTATAGAAACGTATTTGTATAATCATCGTTTTGGCGGAGAATTATTGTTTGCTCCTGCTGATGTACACTTTGACGAGGGAAATGTATATCAACCTGATATATTTTTTGTTTCGGAGGAGCGCAAAAGCATAGTTACAGACAAATATACTTACGGCGCACCTGATTTAGTCATAGAAATTCTCTCAGAAAGTACCCAGCACCAAGATTATGAGGAAAAAATGAAGGTGTATGGCAAATATAGTGTAGTAGAGTATTGGATAGTTGATGTAGAAAAAGCAAGCATGGAAGTCTATTACAATGAAAACAGAGAGATGAAATTGGTGCAGAAAGCAGAAAAAGGAGCGCAGATACAATGCAAGGTAATAAAAGGTTTTATTTTGAACACATCAGAAATTTTTAATTAAAAAAATGACATGCAAGAGCAACTTAGCCAAATCAATCAAATTATTGCAGAAATAAAAGATTTTCAGGCAGATACCAAAGAAAAGTTAGAAATTTTCAAAAGCAAATTCACTGGGAAGAAGGGTGTAATTACCGCTCTTTTTGACCAAATGAAAAACATAGCGGCAGAAAATCGCAAGGCTTTTGGCATGGAATTAAATAAACTTAAAGACATAGCCCAAGAGAAATTTAAGGAACTTGCCGAAGCAGTAGAAGCCAAAAGCGAAGGGAGTAGTACTAAACCCAATGACCTTACGCTTCCTCCTATCCCTAATACTTTGGGTTCTATACACCCACTCGTACAGACGCGTGCGCGTATTGTAGAGATTTTTGAACGCATAGGCTTTACACAATCAGAAGCTACCGAAATTGAGGACGACTACCACAACTTCACTGCTTTAAACTTTCCTCCTAACCACCCTGCAAGAGAAATGCAGGATACCTTTTTCATCGAGAAAAGTAAAAGCGATAGTGAAACAAGCTCGGACATACTGCTGCGTACCCATACTTCTTCTGTCCAGATTCGCTTAATGGAAAAGCAAAAACCACCGATTCGCTCACTCATGATTGGCAGAGTGTATCGGAATGAGGCTATTTCTGCCCGAGCGCACTGCTTATTTCACCAAGTAGAAGGGCTGTATGTAGATGAAAATGTAGGCTTTGCAGATTTGAAGCAAACGCTTTACCACTTTGCTAAGGAAATGTTTGGCAAAGATACCAAAGTGCGTTATCGCCCTTCTTACTTCCCTTTCACAGAACCAAGCGCCGAAATAGACGTTACCTGCTTGATTTGCAAGGGCAAGGGGTGCAACGTTTGTAAGTACTCTGGTTGGGTGGAGATAGCTGGCTCAGGCATGGTTCACCCTAAGGTATTGGAAAATTGCGGAATAGACTCCGAAAAATACACAGGTTTTGCTTTTGGCATGGGCATAGAGCGCGTTACCATGCTCAAATACCAAATCAAAGACTTACGCCTGTTTACCGAAAACGATGTTCGGTTTCTAAGGCAGTTTTAGTAGTGGATTTTTACCTATCCACTTCTCCCATGACCAAATCCAAAGAACCTACAATCGCAATAAGGTCAGCCAACATGACATTCTTGCTTATGGCAGGGAGGACGGAAAGATTACAAAAAGAGCAGGCTCGAGCTTTTACTCTAAAAGGAATATCACTATTAGGAATAGTTCGGAAAAAAAATCCTAACTCGCCCTTAGGATTTTCTGCTCTTGCATAGTAGTCTATTTGCTCTTTGAATCGTATTTTCTTAGGAACTGCCGCCTGCGGGTCAAACTCTCTTGTTCGTTTTAAGTCCGTAGTAAGTCTTTGCAAGCACTGTCGGACTATTTTCAAAGACTCTACACATTCCATCGCTCTTACGTAAGTCCTATCCCAACAATCACCCAAAGTTCCCATTTGCCCTTGTCCTACGGGGACTTCAAAATCCAATTCGGGATAGACCGAGTAGTTATCTATCCTCCGCAAATCAAACCTCAGTCCCGAAGCCCTAAGCATAGGACCGGTAACACCGTGATTAATCGCTATTTCTAAGGGAAGCACTCCTACATTTGCTGTTCTTGCCGTAAAAATTTTATTTTCTACCAATAATTGTTGAAACTCAGTCAATTTGGGTTGGAGGTAGTCAGTAAACTCTTGGCATCTCTGTTCAAAGCCTACTGGCAGGTCATAGTAAAGCCCACCTATCCATATATAGTTATACAACATTCTTGCACCTGAAACCCACTCTAAAAGCCTTAAAATGTGTTCTCTATCTCGCATGAGCCAAAGGAAGGGGGTTACTGCACCTATGTCTAAGCCATAAGTACCCAAAGCCACAAAATGAGAAGCAATCCGATTCAACTCTGCTACTAAGACTCTGATATACTCTACTCTCTTAGGAATCTGCTGGCTAATGCCTAACATCTTTTCTACGCCCAAAGCATAAGCATGTTCCGAGTTCATTGCTGCTACGTAGTCCATTCTGTCCACATAAGGAATAGTTTGATTATATGCCATAGACTCAGCATGTTTCTCAAAGCACCGATGCAAATAGCCTATGTGCGGGACAGCCTCCTTCACAATCTCTCCGTCAGTAATCACCTCCAAGCGCAAGACTCCGTGCATAGAGGGGTGCTGAGGACCCAAATTGATTAACATTTCTTCTTTTTTGAGTTGCTCTACACCGTATTTTGTTGGCTCGGAAATAGCAAGATTTTCTTTCTTGAATTGGTATTGAATTTTATTCATTTATCTTATTGCCTACTTTACTTGTGCCAAATTTCGGTTTTGTTGCAACGCTACATTTTGTTAAAAAGGGCTTTTCGTGTAATTTAGAGTTGCAAAACAAATAATTACATGGAAAATCCGTCAAAAAGCCCAAGCAAATATAGTTATAAAATCACAAATTG
>Ga0272446_1000800_pt1 | contig 47877 bp, 38 predicted proteins | sample YNPCB0061_FD_194587 | JGI IMG/M metagenome (GOLD analysis project Ga0272446, IMG submission 194587) | Hot spring microbial mat communities from Yellowstone National Park, WY, United States - YNP-CB-006-1 | ecosystem: Environmental > Aquatic > Thermal springs > Hot (42-90C) > Sediment | place...
AAATATTTTTCAATTAATAAATTTTCTTGAATTTCAGAAAAAGTTGTTGCAGCTCCAATCATAATTTCATTTTCTGACATTTGTATTGAGTGCAATTCATCAATTTTATTTATATCAATCAATGAGTTAATATCATAAAATCTTTTTGAACCTTGAATTTTTCCAACAATTAAATCTGTTCCACCGGCAAGAATTTTTGCTATCCCATTTTGTGATGAAAGAAGTTCTAAAACTTCATTCAAATTTTTTGGAGAATAAACATTGCAATTAAGATTTATCATAAACTTCCTCGTTTTAGATTTTGAGGACGAATTTTTTTGCCAAGAACAATTTCTTCTAAATTAATTGGAAGATTAAAAAATCTTTTTCCTGTTGCGTTTTTAATTGCATTAGCAATAGCAGCAGAAGTTAATTCCAAAGTTGGTTCGCCAAGAGATTTTGCACCCCAAGCACCATATTTATCTTCGCCTTCAACAAAGTATGGTTTTATTTCATCAATATCTTTTGCTGTTGGAATCAAATATTGATCAAAATTTAATTCGCGAATCATTCCATCTTCAGAAGTAACTTCTTCTAAAATTCCATAACCAGCACCTTGAGTTACTCCACCATAAACTTGCCCAAGTGCACCGAGACGATTAATTACCGTTCCCGGATCATGAACTGCAGTAATTTTATTCAAATAAACTTCGCCAGTTGCAATATTCACAGAAACTTCCGCAACTTGACAACCATAAACATAAGTGAAATATGCTTCACCTTGTCCTGTGTGTTCATTCCAACTTACTTCTGGACTTTTATAATAACCAACGGCAGATAAATTTTCTTTCTGTTCAAAAGCCATTTTACAAACTTCATCAAAATTAGAAATCAATCCCTTCTTTCTTGAAAAGACAAGATTTTCTCTAAATGAAACGAAATCATTTTCATCTAAGTTGAAATTTTTCTTTACAATTTTTTCTAATCTTTCTCTTAAAATATCTCCGGCATTTTTTACAGAAGCGGCTCCCATTATTGTTCCTCTTGATGCAACTGTTGGTCCGCTATCTTTAATTAATGAAGTATTTGTTTCAAGATAATTTATTTTATCTGGAGAAATTCCAAGCGACTCGGCTGCTGTAATTACAAATGTTGTTCTCAATCCTTGACCATTTTCTGCAAGTCCTGAAAGTACGTTCACAGTTCCATCTTTTTCAATTGACATGTAACAATAAGTTTCATCTAAACCTTCGGCTCCAAGAGAACAACCTCGAAAACTTATTGAGAGCCCAATTCCTTTTTGAATTAATTTTTTCGGTTCAATGAATTGATCTTTTTGCAGAATTGGTTTTTCAAATTCATACTCTTTTAATATTGAATTTGATTTATTGTATTCTTTCCACTTGTTTGAAAAATTTGTTAGTGCAACAGCTTTATTTAACACAGTTAATAAATTCACATCATGATCTTTTAACTTTTGTCCTGTTGCAGTAATTGAACCATTTCTATAACCATTTTTTCTACGAATTTCATCTGGAGTTAAACCAACACGAACGGCAATTTCATCCATTAAAGATTCTTGTGCAAAAATTGGTTGAGGAGAACCGAATCCACGCATTGCACCTGTGTAAGGATTATTTGTATAAACAGCTCTAACATCTGTTTGAACATTTTCAATTTCATAAGGACCTGTTGCTTGAACGACTGTACGCCAAGTTACAAAAGGACTCATCGAACAATATGCACCACCATCAGCAAGAATATCTATTTTCATTGCTTTAATCATTCCATCCTTGGTGAATCCAACTTTGTAATTCAAAATGTACGGATGACGTTTGTAAGATTCTAAAATTGATTCTTCGCGAGTGTATTTAATTTTAACTGGCGTTTTAGTTTTGATGCAAGCAACTGCTGCTCGTGAAGAAAGAATACACATTGTATCATCTTTTCCACCGAATGAACCACCAAGTTGAGCTTGCACAACTTCAATTTTTTCTAATGGTAAATTAGTTGCAAGAGAAACTATTCTTCTTGCGGTAAATGGATTTTGAATGCTTCCAATTATTTTAATGCCATCATCTTTTGGAATTGCAATTACAGATTCAGGTTCAATGTATGCGTGTTCAATTAATTGTGTTGTATAGGTTTGTTCTAAAATTTCATCACTTTCAGCAAATCCTTTTTCTACGTCACCTTTTCTCAATGGATGATGAATAATTAAATTGCTGCCAAGTTCAGGATGAATTAATACTGCATTCTGTTCTAAAGATTTTCTTGGATCGGTAAGTGTTTCTAACGGTGTGAAATCAACTTTAACTTTTTTTACAAGCTCTCTTAATTTGATTTCATCTTTTCCAACAAGCATTGCAACTACATCGCCGGGAGTAACAACTTTATCATTGCAAAAAATTGGTTGGTCATGTTTAATTAATCCAACGATATTTTTTCCTGGAACATCATCTGCAGAAATAATTGTTATATCTTTCTCATTTTCAATTTCAGAGAAATCTATTGAATTTATCTTTGCATGAGTTGCTTTAATACGAACCATTGCTGAATAAAGCATTCCATCGAATTTGTAATCATCTGCAAATTTCGCTTTGCCTGTTACTTTATCGTAACCATCTTCACGAATTACAGATTTTCCAACGACTGAGAATTCTTTATTCATTTATTCCTCGTCAAACATTTTTTACAAAACTAAAAAATTATTTGTTCAAAAATTTATTAAAGAGTTTTTCACCACTTGAATAGATTTCGTTCTGTTCATCAACTTCATTTATCATAGTAATATTTCCATTGAGTAAAAGTATTTCACCATTCTGAAAAACAGAAGAAATTTTTGATTCTAAAATTCCATAAATAAAATGACTCAAAAAATTTTCTTTTGATAAAGGAGTTGGCGGGAAATAATCCCACACAATAAAATCAGCTCGCTCATTTTCCATAAGACTTGGAAAATCATCAAAGTATTTTTTGACAAATCCAATTTGATCAAAATAAACTTTTTTTATTAGTGCAAAACTTTCTTCAAATGAAAATCCTTGTGAACGTGATAAAAGAAAAAGTTGCTTAAATGATTTTGCAACGTTTGAATGCATTCCATCTGTTCCATTTAATAAAGTAATTGCATTTGAGATTTTTCTTAAATCAATCAAACCAACTGAATTATTCATGTTTGAATCCAAACAAAGAGCAATAGCAGAACCAAATTCTTCAATTTTCAAAAAGTCTTTTTGTTCGAGATGAGTTCCATGAACGAGAATACTTTTATCATTCAGCAATTTATATTTTTTTAATCTTTGAATTGGAGTTTTGCCTGTGTATTCTTTGCTAAGATTGATATCACTTAAATCTTCTGCAACATGAATATGAATTCCCCAATTTTCGTTTAATATTTTTTTAGCTTCCAAAAGAATCTCATCAGAAAGAGTAAACGAAGCATGAAGTCCAAGCATTGCTTTTGTATCATCATCGATTTCATTTTTAAAAAAGTTATGATTTTCATTCAAACCATTAATTGCATTTTGCACACCATTTCTATCACTTGTTTCAAAACAAAGAACTGAACGAATGCTAAATTTCTTCAAAGTATTTTTCAAAATTGATAGTGAATCTTCAATTTTATTTTGAGAAGAGTGATGATCAAAAATATATGTAACACCATTTTTGATTGAATCAATTGCGGCAAGTTTAGCAGAAGATTCAATCATTTGTTCATCAAGAAATGAATCAAGTTTCCACCATAAATTTTTTAAGATTGACTGAAAATTTTTCATCGGATTTTTTGTGGGCAATCCTTTAGCAAGTCGCGAGTAAATGTGATCATGAAAATTTACATTAGGAATTGTTATAACTCTTCCAAAAGCATTAATTGAATCTTTTCCAACTTTATGAGGATCTTTTTGAAAGAGAGAAAAATTTTTCGGGCGGATTTTTTGAATTCGATTTCTTTCAACTATAATGTCTCCAAAGAAAGGAATTATTTCTTCGGCAACCACCGAGCAAATCCATGCATTTTCAATTGTCGTTCTTTTTGATTTCATAGATTAGCTCCTTTATTTATTAACTGACCGGCAATATATGTTTTTCTTATAACTGCATTCAGCTTTAAATTTTCGAAAGGAGTGTATTTACCTTTTGAATGCATTTCTTCGGCTTTAATTTTTTTTGAATGCCATAAATCAATTAAAGCAAGATCTGCATCATAACCAATTTCAATTTTCCCTTTGTTTTTTAATTCAAAAAATTCAGCTGGATTTGTTGAAAGTAACTCAACAGTTTTTTGAAATGAAATTTTATTTTTTAGAAAGCCTTCGCTAAATAAAAATGGAACGCGATGTTCAACGCCGGGGATTCCACCATAAACGTTCCAAAAATTTTTTGATGTTTTTTCTTTCTTTGGATTGCAACCAGCATGATCAGTTGTAACAAATTTTATCGAACCATTTTTCAATCCTTGCCATAAAGCAATTTTATCTTTTTCATTTTTAACTGGCGGAGCTGTTTTCAAAAAATTACGAATCTTTTCATTCTTAAAATCTTCTTGTGTGAAATATAAATAGTGTGGACAAGTTTCAGTTGAAATTGGAATTCCTTTTTGCTGTGCCGCATTGATTTTTTCTAACCCATTTTTTGATGAAAGATGAACAATGTGAATTTTACATTTTGTTTGATCTGAAATCTCAATTAATTTTTCAACAGCTTTTACTTCCGCTTTTACATCACGACTTTTGCAGTAAAATTTCCATTCATTTTTATTTTTTTCTTTTAAATTTTTTTCTCTTTGCAAGACTAACTCTTTATCTTCTGCATGAACTGCGAGTACTTTGCCGGTTTTCGCAACGATTGAAGCTACAAATTTGATTTGCTCATAAGTCAAATCTGTAAATGTTTCCATTCCGGAAATAACATAAACTTTAAAACCAACGACGCCTGCATCAGCAAGTTCATTAATGTTTTTTTCAACTTCTCGTTTCTCAAAATTATTTCCAGAAACTCCGCCCCAGAAATAACAATTAACTTTTCCTTTATTTTTTATTGCTGCTTTTTTGTATTCAAGATTTTTAATCGTTGTTACAGGTGGAATCGAAGTGCAAGGCATATCAATTACAGAAGTAGTTCCGCCAACAATTGCTGCTTTTGATGCATGAGAAAAATCTTCACGGAATTCAAAGCCGGGCGTGTCGAAGTGAACATGAGCATCAATTCCTCCGGGAATTGCAATTAACAATTCATCATTGTTTGAAATTGAAAATTGTCGAGCAATTTTTTCCCTTTTTGAAATTGTGTTTAAATCTTTCCAATCATAAATTTTTTCGGAAACTTGCTCAATTTTCTTTATCGTTGAATCAAAATAAATGTTTACAAGTTTTAATCTGTTTTCGCCAGCAGAGATAAAAACATTCTTTATTTTTTTAAAACGATCCACTTTATAAAATTCCAACTTTAGAGTTAAACTCTTCTATAAGTTTATCCCAGATTGGTGTTACATTAAATCTTTCAATCCAATAATCTTCATCGTACCATTGAGCATTTAATTCTTCAACAGTTTTACCTTGTTGTTCAACCCAAGTAAAATATTTTAGATTATGAATTCTCTTTTTGTCATAGTAACTCAATTCAGAGAAATAATCTAAACTTTGTTTTTGAAGAATTGAATACCAATCAACTTCTGCTTGTTTAATTGAATAACTTCCCCACATTTGATTCATCTCTGCCAATCTTGAATTGTACAAATCTACTGAATCAGTAAAGATTGTAAAGATGACATCGTTTTCATTCATTTCATAATATTTAGCAAGTTTTATCGAACTAATTAAATTGCTTATGCTGGAAATTCCCAACCATGAAAGTTTTTTAAGAGTTGAAGAATCAATTCCAAGTTGGGATAAAAATTTTAATCCTTCATCTTCATTAAATAGTCGTAGAATTTTTAGCGGTTCTTCATCATCAATTGCAACAACAGCATCTGTGTTTTTTACATTATGGACCCAAGGAATATGTTTATCACCAATTCCTTCAATGCGATGCGCACCAAAACCATTTAACAATAAAGTTGGACATTGAAGAGCTTCTGATGCAACAACTTTTATGTTGGGAGAAATTGTTCTCAAATAATCTCCCGCTCCAATTGTACCAGCAGAACCTGTGGCGCTTACAAATCCACTTAATCTTTGATTTGCATTTTTTATTTTGTTGAAAACTCTTTCAATTTCATAACCAGTAACATTGTAATGCCAAATTGGATTTCCCATCTGATCGAATTGATTGAAGATAAGATATTCATCGCTTTGATTTTCAAGCTCGTGACATTTATCATAAATTTCTTTCACATTACTTTCGCAACCTTTAGTTGCATAAATCTCTGCGCCAATGTTTCGTAACCAATCGAATCTTTCTTTGCTCATTTCTTCCGGTAAAATTGCCACAGCATGAACTGAAAGTAATCTTGAATTAAAAGCACCACCGCGACAATAATTTCCTGTCGATGGCCAAACTGCTTTATGATATTCTGGATTGAATTTTCCTGTTACTAAATAAGGAACCAAACAACCATAAGTTGCACCAACTTTATGCGCTCCAGTTGGAAAAAATTTTCCAACCATTCCAATAATTCTTGCTTTTACTCCAGTAATTTCTTTGGGGATTTCTAAATAGTTTATCTCACTAATTTTTCCTGTTTCGGGATCATTTCGCCAATTGATTCTAAATAAGTTTAATGGATCAGTTGCATTCAAATCAACATTTGGAAGTGCATCTTTAATTTTTTGTGGAATCGTTTCAGGATTTTGTAGCTCGCTAAATTTTGGTAAAACTATTTTTTGTTCTTTGCATCTTTGAATTGTTTTTGAAAGATATTCTTCGTTCTCAATTTGCCATGTCCAGTTGAACATTTATACTCCGAATTTATTTATGATTATTATTCTCCATAAAGATTCATCAGAACTTTTTCCGGTGTTAATGGTGAATCATATTTTAATTTCATTTTAGGATTAAAAGATTTCATTGCATTGATCAGTGCAAAATAAAATCCAATTCCATACATAAAAGGCGGTTCTCCAATTGCCTTGGAATTTAGAGGACCAATTTGATCTTTGAATTCATCATTAACAATTTTTTCTTGATCATACGGAAGTGTTTCAATTTCAATTTGTTTTGGAATCGCATGAATATCGGGAACTTTATAAGTTGATAATGCATCAGTCAAAAGTTTTCCTTCATTATTCCAAATTAATTCTTCCGATGACATCCAACCAATTCCTTGAACAATTCCACCTTCAACTTGTCCAATATCAATTTGACGATGAAATGATTCACCAAAATCGTGAACAACTTTTACAAAATCAGTTTCATATGTTCCACGTAAACAATCTAATGTAACTTGAATAATTGCTGTTCCATAAACATGATAAGCAAACGGGTTTCCTTTATTTGTTTTTGTATCGAAATAAATATTTGGTGTTGAATGATGAGCTTGTGCAGTTAAACTAACTCTGCTTGTGTAAGCCTTCTTTACAACATCAATAAATGTAATAGTTGTTGGTTCATCTTCATCAAAAACTTTTTCTTTCTTGAATGAAATTTTTGTCCAGTCATCTTCACCAAGTTCTAATGCTGCAACTTTTTTTAATCTTTCAAGAAGAATATTGCAAGCATCAATAACTGCAAAACCATTTAAATCAGTTCCTTTGCTTGCTGCAGTTGGTGATGTATTCGCAACTCGTAAAGTATTTGTTGAATCAACATGAATTCTGTTTTCATCAACTGATAAAACTTTAGCGGCAATTCTTTTCATTTTTGCGTTCACGCCTTGACCCATTTCAACTGCTGCAGTGCTAACATTAATTGAACCATCAGTGTAAATATGAATTAAAGCCGAAGCCTGATTTAAGAAAGTTGTTGTGAAAGAAATTCCGAAACAAATCGGCATTACTGCCAATCCTTTTTTCACCAAAAAGTTTTTAGAATTAAATTCATCAACTTCATCTTGAAGTTTTTGTAAATCAAATTTTTCTTCGCATAGTTTATAACTTTTTATTGCAAATGAATTAATTGCTTTTTGTCCATAAGAAAATTCATCGTTCTCTTTTATCAAATTTTTCTTTTGAATTTCTGAAGAAGAAATTCCCAATTCATTAGCTGCTCTATGAATCGCAGCTTCGATAACAAACATTCCTTGCGGTCCACCAAATCCACGGAATGCAGTAAAAGGAACTAAATTTGTTTTACAGCTAAATGCAGTTGCTTTAACATTTGGAATAAAATAAGCATTGGTGCAATGAAAAAGTGTTCTATCTAAAATTGCTGGTGATAAATCTGCTGAAGCTCCAGCATTTTGATAAAATGTAACTTCATAAGCAAGAATTTTACCTTCTTTATTTAAACCAATTTTATAATCAGAAGAATAAGGATGTCGCTTACCAGTAATTCTAATATCATCTTGACGATTCAAAACCAGCTTAACAGGAATTTTTAATTTGAAAGCAGCTAATGCAGCCATGCAAGCCCAAGCTGTTGCTTGATCTTCTTTACCTCCAAATCCACCACCTAATCTTTGAACATTTACTTCAACTTTATGCATTGGAAGTGCGAGAATTCTTGCAATTGTTCTTTGAACTGCAGTTGGTCCTTGTGTTGCAGAAATAACTTTTATCGAATCACCTTCAGCTGGAATTGCAACTGCTCCTTGCGTTTCCAGATAAATGTGTTCTTGTCCACCGCTATCAACTCTGCCTTCAAAAATGTAATCACAATCTTTCCAAGCATCATCAACATTCCCAAGTTCAAATTTTCGTGGTGGGATTATCAATGAATTTTTTTCAGCTGCTTCTCTTGGGTCTAAAATCGGAGTCAGTTTTTCAAATACTGCATGAATTTTTTTTGAAGCTTCTTTTGCATGTAAGTATGTATCGGCAACAATAATTGCAATCGGATGTCCAACAAAATGTAATTCTTCTTCTGCAAATAAATTTTCATCTGGAATAATTCCGCCAATTTGATTTTCACCGGGAATATCTTTTGCAGAATAAATTCCTTTCACACCTTTTGATTTCAATGCTTCATCAAAATTCAACTCCAAAATTTTTCCATGTGCTATTGGTGAATAATAAACATAACCGTATAAAGTATTTTCTGGAATTAATACATCATCAATAAAAATTGATTCACCAACAACATGACGGATAGAATCATAATTTTTCATAATAATTCCTCCGCATTAATTTTATTTGGAAATAGCAAAATGAAGTGAGCATAAATCAATTGGCGTAGCAAAAGTTTTTTATAATCTGCAGAACCTCGAGCATCGCTAATTGGAGAAATTTCATTCATTGCAATCGATGCCGATTCTTTTACGTTTATCGTTGATAATTCTTTATTGATTAAAAAATTTGATGCGTTTTTTAGATAAAGTGGAACCGGTGCAACTCCACCAGCAGAAATTCTAATTCTTTCAATGATATTGTTTTTTTCAAGAATACCAATTGATGAGTTGACACTTGCAATATCTAAATATGTTCTTTTTGAAACTTTTTCAAAGTTGAATTGAAATTTTTTATCTGGAATTTCAAATGATATTTTAGTTACAATTTCATTTTTCTTCTTTGCAAGTTGTTTGTAACCAATATAAAATTCTTCCAATGGAATGGTTCTTTTTTTCTTTCCATCTAAATAAACTTTTGAATCGAGAGTTAAAAGTATATTTGTGAAGTCTCCAATTGGAGAAGCATTCACAATATTTCCTGCAACTGTTGCTTTATTTCTAATTGGAAGAGAGCCAAACAATTCGAGTTGTTCTTTTATCTGTGGAAAATATTTCTTTATAATTTTTGATTGAATCACTTCTTCAATTGTTGCAGCTGCACCAATAACAATTTCATTTCCATCTTTGTAAATTTCATTTGAAACATTTTTTAAGTCAATAAACTTTGCTCTCGAATCAACAACTTCTTCCCATTTTTGAACATACAAATCAGTTCCACCACCAATTACAAATTTTGGTTTTTCTTCTTCGAATTTTTTCGGTTTGATATCTTTCAACATTTTAGGAATTCTTCTGAAGTACTCAGGAAGAATTTTTGCACTGATTAATTTTTCGAAATGGCTTTTTAATTCAGGCATGTTTTTAAATTCATCATTTGTTCTTTTTAGTGCACGAATAATTCCATGATATCCGGTACATCTACAAATATTTCCACCTAATGAATTGATTGCTTCTTGTTCTTCATAATTTTTGTTATTCAAAAAATATCCAGTCATCGAAATAACAAATCCGGGCGTGCAAAATCCACATTGAGTTCCACCTTCTTCAACCATTGATTCTTGAATTGGTGAAAGTTTTTTTTCATTCAAATTTGGTGTCATTCCTTCAATAGTAACGACATGTTTCCTATGAATTGATGCAAGTGGAACTAAACATGAATTCACAGTTTTGTAATGAACTTTGTTATCAATCAATTCACCGAGAAGAATTGTGCAAGCTCCGCAATCACCTTCACGGCAACCTTCTTTAGTTCCGGTTAATTTTTGTTCTTTCCGAATGAAATCGAGAAGGACTGTTGTTGGGGCAATATCTGTAGTAATTTTTTTTTGGTTTAGTATAAACTCTATCATATTTACCTCGTTGTAATTTTTCAACGTGGTACATTAAAAACAATTGCTACTCAAAAATTAATGTTTTGGATAGCCGAAATCAAAAAGTTAATTTCGCCCAACAATTTTTCTTTTTTATGATCTTAAATTGGAAATCAAAATTATTAGTCATCTCCATCAGCCAATTCTTTTACAGAGCAGGTTCAAGAGCGATAATTCCTATTCTTCCATTAATAATTAAAGAGATTGCTAAAACAAATGTTTCCGATACAGTTTATTGGAGTGGCTGGATTTTATCTTCTCCATTTATCATTTCATTTTTTACAACACCTTTCTGGGGAAGTATCGGAGATAGAATTGGAAGAAACTACACAACATTTTTAGCTGCCTTTGGATTCGTTCTTTCTCAATTGGGATTAAGTTTTAGTTCTACCGTTGCTTTAATTTTTATTTCTTTTTCTTTTCAAGAAATTTTTGGTGGAGCTTATCCTTCTGCCATTTCTTTGACAGCATCATTTTCGCCAAAAGAAAAAAGTGCTGATTCACTGAGCTATCTTCAATTTGCAAATGCTTTAGGAAATATTTTAGGTCCGCTCTTTGGTGGTTTGATTGCCGATTTGTTTGGTTATAAATATGTGTTTTTAACTTTTTCAATTTTAGTATTAATTTTTTCTTTTCCAATCTTATTTATAAAAGATGATGAAAAGAATTATCAGCGTCAAAAAAAATCTTCGTTGAGTAAAAATTTTGTTCAGTTTATCAATAACAAAATTTTGATTATTACTGGATTGATTTTACTTTCTTATACATTGAGCGTAACGATCATTCGTCCAAGCTTTACATTATTTATTTCTAAACAATTTGCTGAAACAAAAAATCTTGCAACAATTTCGGGTTTATTATTCACAATGTTTGGAATTTCATCTGCAGTTTCCAATTTACTTTTACCATGGATAAAAAAATATATTTCTCTAAAGTTAATTTTAAACTCAGCATTTTTAATTGGTGGATTAATTTTTGTGCTAATAATATTCATGAAAAATCTTTTCTCATTTGGAATTTCTTTATTAATAATTGGTTTCTGTTTGGGAGTAATTCTTCCGATTGTTTATTCGATCATGAGCGATAATATTGAAAAAGAACTAAAAGCAGGATTGATGGGAGTTGGTTCTTCTTTTCAAATGATAGGAAATTTACTCGGTCCAATTTTATCAGGATTTATTGTTGCTTCTTTTGGTTTAGATTTTTCTTTCATATCTGCTGGTTTAATTTTGTTTTTGGGATTTCTCTTTTTCAAATTTTCGAGTGTGCAAAGTGAAAAAAGCAATTAAAAAAATTATCAAGAATGAAAATCTACAAGATAAGCTTCGTTTAATTTATAATTCTATTCGAACAATTAATCCAAAGCTGCTGATTGAAGAAATAAAATTCAGAAAAAATGGTTTGCCCGATAATTTCCCTTTTCCAAATTCAAAATTAATTTTTACAATAATTGCAATTCCTTGGGTAAGTGAATATTACAAATCAGGTAAATTAATTTTTGACGATATGATACTTCTATTAAAGAAAGCTAATGTTAATCTTTCTTCTAATGCTAATATTCTTGACTTTGGTTGTGGATGCGGAAGATTAATTCGACATTTTGCAAGTGAAAATAAATTTCATCTTTTTGGTTCGGACTTAAATTCAGAGTTGATCAATTGGTGCAACAAAAATTTAACATTCGGAAAATTCCAAACGAATAAAATTTCTCCTCCACTAAATTATGATGATAATTTTTTTGATTTAATTTATGCTCGTTCTATTTTTACTCATTTGAGTGAAGAGTTGCAGCTTAAATGGATTGCAGAAATTAAAAGGATACTCAAACCCGGAGGAGTTTTTTATTTTACAACTCACGGCAAAAAAACAATTCATAATCTGACTAATGAAGAAAGGAATAAATTCTTTAACGATGAAATTGTTCTTCACAATTATTTTGAAGAAGGAGATAATAAATTTTCAACTTATCAATCTTTTGGCTGGACAACTAAAAATTTACTGAATGATTTTTCTCTCCTGCTATTCGAAGAAGGAAAAGATTTACCACATTTAGCTCAAGACATTTATATCATTATGAAAAAATGATTGTGAGCCGAATAGATTTTTACAATTATTCTCAAAATAATTTTTATTCAGCATTTTAATTTCTTAATTTTTGCTTGGGAATTATCTACCGAGATAATAATGAAATCATTTTTGGCTTTAGTATTTCTTTTAACATCTTCAATTCTTTTTGCACAAATTGACACATTAAAATCTCCGATGATGAAAGTTATTCTTAAAGATAGCACTGTTTATTATGGAAGAATTTTATCGACAGAAGAAAACAAATTAATTTTCACTACAAAATCTGGTGTCGAAATTTCTATTCCAAAAGAATCTATTCTAGAACTTTACAGGATGCAAGATTTACCCAAAGAAAAACCTAAAGTTGAAAAAGCAGTTCAACCAGATGAACCTCAATATAAAGATAGAAATGCAAATCGTTTGTTTTTATTTTCAACTGCAATACCGCTTTCAAACGGTGAGGGCTACCTTTCAACGAATGAATTATTTTTTCCTTTTGTTGCTTTTGGCTTTGCAAATATTTTTTCAATTTGTGGTGGAATATCAATTTTACCATCAGCCGAATCTCAGATTTATTACTTTTCTCCAAAAGTTACATTCTTCAATAAAAACAATTTGTCTTTAGGTGCTGGAATTTTTCTAATGAATAATTTTGGTAATAATTCTTATAGAAATGATTTGAAAAGTTTAGCTTATTTTGTTGGAACACTTGGGGATTCACTTTATAATTTTACCGCATCGTTAAATTTTGATATTTCATCAGATAATAAATCTAAATCAACTTTACCTTTTTTAATGATTGGAGTTCAAGCTCATATTAAAAAAGCAAGCAAGTTCATTGGCGAATTTTGGATTCCTTCTTCAAATAGTTCTTTTCTTGATATTCCTATTTTCTTTTTCGGTTTTCGATTTTACAACAACACATTTTCCGGTGACGTCGGATTTATTAGACCAGCTGCTTACTCAAACCGTGGTTTCCCATTTATTCCTTGGATCAGTTTAACATATAATTTTACATTTATTAAGAAAGACATTTGAAAAAATATTGTTTGACCTTCAGTTATTCTTGCCCAAATTATATCGGTATAAAACTCAGCAGATAAGTATTGCAAGAAAATGGATTCCAGTTTGCTCGGGAATGTCAAACTGTATTTTTCAGAAAATTCTAAGAAAAAAATCTTCTTTACCACCCAAATTGTTTGTATATATTAGATAGAGTTATTTATCTTCACATAAAAATAAAGCGACATAAATAATTAGGAGAATTTAAAATGAGTAAAAGTCTAAAAATTACTCGTGTCGAAATTTATAAAGCTGATATACCATTTCATGAACCTTTTAAAATTGCAATCATGGAAATTCCTGCAGCACAAAGTGTTTTTGTAAAATTATTTACTGATGAAGGAATTTATGGAGTTGGTGAAGCAAATCCTTATTGGGGAATTACAGGAGAAACACAAGCGATTAATCTTGCTGCAGCAGTTGATTTAGCAAAAATTGTTTTAGGCAAAGATCCATTGAATATTGAAGAACGAAATAGAGAAATGCACAAATATCTTGCTTTCAATTCAACAATAAGAAGCGCATTTGATATGGCACTTTACGACATTGCAGGAAAAGTTGCTGGACTTCCACTTTATGCTTTTCTTGGTGGTGGAAAAAGATCATTTTGGACTGATAACACAATTGGTCTTGATTCACCTGATCGTGTTGCTCAAAAAGCTATAAAATATAAAGAGATGGGATTCCAAGCTGTAAAAGTAAAACTCGGAACAACTAAAAATCTTGATGTTGCAAGAATAAAAAGTATTAGAAATGCAATTGGCGATTCATTGCCAATTCGTATTGATGCAAATCAAGGTTGGGATTATCATACAGCAATAAATACATTAAAAGAACTTGAGCAATATGGAATTGAATATTGCGAACAACCAATTGCTCATTGGGATTATGAAAATCTAAAACGACTTCGTGAAAGTACAACTATTGCAATTATGGCTGATGAATCATTGTTTGATCATCATGATGCATTCAAACTTGCAACTAATGGTTGTTGTGATTACTTCAATATAAAACTTGCAAAGAGCGGTGGAATTGAAACCGCATTAAAAATTAATTCAATTGCTGAAAGTGCTGGAATAAAATGTATGCTTGGATGCATGACAGAAACACGTTTAGGACTTTCTGCAGCAGCTCACGTAGTTTCTGCTCGCACCAATATTCAATATGCTGATCTTGATGGATATTTATTTATGAAAGAAGATCCAATAATCGGTGGAGCTATTTATAATGTTGGTGAAATTACAATTTCAGATGAACCGGGTCACGGCGCTGATGTTGATCCAAAATTTTTGAATCGTTGTGAAAAGATTGAAATCAAGTAGTGAAATTTGAAAGGCAAAAATGAAAATAAAAATTACTCTAATAATTTTAATCGGAATTATTTCGAATAATTTGATTCACGCACAAATTTATCCCGATCAATTTTATGAATTGAAAATAGATTCAATCAAATCAAAAATTGAAATTAGTGAAGGAATAATAATTAGCGATGATGGAAAATCTATTGTTCTTCAGAATAATGTTCTTGATGGTTATTTCATTTTGAAAGAACAAACATCTCAATTTCCTTTCAATCAAGGATTGCCTTCTTATAATGGAAAAGTTTATGATAACCAAAGTGGATTCAAAGTTCAAATGCGTTTTCCATATGGAAATGATTGGTCTCCTTGGCTAACAATTGGTTATTGGCACGATCATATTTGGCAAACTTATGGAACCACAACTTACTCAGGTGGTTATGTTGATGTTGACTATGTTAAATTATATTCTTACGTAAGTAAATGGCAATTCAAAGTTATTTTGTCACGAAATTCAATTGCTTCAAATTCTCCTTCAATTCATAAGCTAAGTTTTTTTGTGAGCGATTCAAAAACAACAAGCAACACCAATATTTCTCAATTAGTAAATGATAATCCAAAAGAAATTTTGATTCCAACTGATTTTGTTTATCAGTACAATGTTGATCCTGTAATTGGAAAAGATATTTGTTCACCGACAACTGTTTCAATGATATTAAAAAGTTATAAAATCAAAGTCGATCCATATCAATTTGCTGTAACCACATACGATTCATATCATAAAATGTTTGGAGTTTGGCCAAGAGTAGTTCAGAATGCTGCAGAATATGGATTAGATGGCGCTGTTACAAGATATCGTTCATGGAGTGACACGCGAAAAATTTTAGAGTCAAATGGAAGAATTGCAATGTCTCTTGGCTCACCGCTTTATCCAAATGGTCATTTAGTTATGCTCGCTGGATTTACAAATGATGGGAAAGTAATAGTTCACGATCCCGCTCGTTCAAATGGTAATAGTTATATTCATGACAAAACCAGTCTTTCACAATCTTGGTTTAATAAAGGTGGAATTGCATATACATTTTACAATCCAAATAATGTTGTTGCTATTGAATCACCTTTTGAACCTTCATTAGATAACACATTTGAATTGTATCAGAATTATCCTAATCCTTTCAATCCTGAAACAGTTATTAGCTACAAATTATCAGTTGAAAGTTATGTAACACTAAAAGTGTTTGACCTTTTAGGAAACGAAATTGCTACTTTAGTCAGCGAACAACAAAAACCGGGATTCTTTAATTACCAATTTTCCATTATCAAATATCAATTGTCATCTGGTGTTTATTTCTATCAATTAAAAGCTGGTGATTTTATTCAGTCACGTAAAATGACTATAATGAAATAATTGCTTTAAAATTTAAAATCAAAACTTTTTCTTGAAGTTTGAAGCCCGATAATTTATATTTACCACCCATTTTAAAAGTCGTTCTTAAAAATGTTAATTGGCGAGGTAGCTCAGTAGGTTAGAGCAGTGGAATCATAATCCACGTGTCGGGGGTTCGAATCCCTCCCTCGCTACTAAATTTTTGGAGTAAATGATGTTCACATTATTAGTTACTATTTCTGTTATTATTGCTGTGCTTTTAATAATCGTAGTATTATTACAATCAAGCAAAGGTGGTGGTTTGGCTGGTTCTTTTGGTGGTGTTGGTCAATTTGGTGCAGTATTCGGAACAAGAAGAACAGCCGACTTTTTAAGCAAACTTACATGGTGGCTTGCTGGTTCTTTGATGATTTTAGCAATCATCATTAACTTGTTCTTTTTACCCGGGAAAATGGGTGATAAGCAAAAAGAAAGTATTATTCAAAGTTCAAAGCAAACAGTACCAACAACGCCGGCTCTTCCTCGTCAGACTGCTCCTCAGCCAGCGAATAAATAATTATTTTTTAGATCTCAAAAGTACTTTCTGGTCATTTGGAAAGTTACTTTTGAGATTTTTTTTGTTTAAACAATTTTGGGTGAATTAATGGCAACCAAAAAAATTTCAGCTCCGGTAAAAGCATATAATAATTTAGAATTCTTAAACTCAAAAGAAGCTCGTACAATTAGAATTCTTTCTGAATTTTATGAACCTAAATCTCGATTCGATAAAAATAAAATTATTGATACTATTGTTTTTTTTGGTTCTGCGAGAATTGTTTCTCGTCGTGATGCACTTAAAATGTTAAATGCTGCAAAAAAAGATAAAGGTAAAAGCAGTAAAGCTGTTTTCGAGAAAGCATTAAAAGCTTTAGAAATGTCTCAATATTATGAAGATGCGGTTGAACTTAGCAAAAGATTGACTGAATGGAGTGCTGGATTGCCATCGACTGGAAAAAGATTTGTAATTTGTAGCGGTGGTGGACCAGGAATTATGGAAGCTGCTAATAAAGGTGCTTATCTCGCTGGTGGTCAATCTATTGGATTGAATATTAGTATTCCATTTGAACAATTTGTTAATAAATATGTTGATCCCAAACTTGCATTTGAATTTCATTATTTCTTTATGCGTAAACTTTGGTTTATGTATTTGGCAAAAGCTTTAATCGCTTTCCCGGGCGGATTTGGAACGATGGATGAAATGATGGAAGTTCTAACTTTGATTCAAACTAAAAAAGTTACTAAACCAATTAAGATTATTTTATATGGTGAAAGTTATTGGCGAGAAATTTTGAACTTCGATGCATTAATTGAACATGGAATGATTAGCAAAAATGATTTGAAGCTTTTTGAATTTGCAAGCTCTGTTGATTCTGCTTTTGAAAAAGCAACTTCATATCTACAAAAACATTATCTCTCTCCAAAAAAGAAAAAATAATTTATAATCCGGCAGATTGTAAAATGTTTGCCGGAATTATATAATCAGGAAAATCCTTCTTTACTTTTTCTAAATAAATTTTTGCTCGCTCTATTTTATTAAATTGAATTTCATAAGCCGCACGATAAGTTAAAATTGTTGCAATAGTATTCTTGATGAAATCAATATATCTATTTGTTGATTTAGGAAACCGAATTGTAAAGTTTGATAAAGGTGCTTCAACATATTGATTTCCTTTCACAACTTTGAATAACAAATTATATGGAACAATTTGAAATCCTGCCGGTAAATTAAATTCATTTCGTTGCATTTCATTTTGGAATAATTCAATTCCGATATAACAATTTCTTTCCTCAATGTTTTTTGCAATTAAATTTGTCATCACGGCTTGATAATTTTTTTCAAGCAATTGAGCATCAAAATTATCATTCTTTTCAAATGGTTGAAGTGCAATAAGAAATTGATTTACTTCATCATCAATTTTCTTAATTGCATCCGAATGATTTCTTTTTAACTGATTATAATACCAAGAACGACGTAATAATTCTTTATCAACAACAACAACATCTTTACGAAAATCTTCAACATTTTGGAAATAATAAGAAGCTGAAATAAAGTAATCCCACTGATATGAAAGAATGATTGAATTCTTTTCAACACCATTTAATATTGTTTTAGTGTAATCTTCAAAAGTATAAACATCACTTTGATCAACTTCTGATTTGTTTGAAGCTAAAGGAACGAAAATTAAAATGGTGAATATTGGAATAATCATTCTCTTAGTTTTTAGAAGCTGCTCAAGTTTACTGAACAAAAGAAGAAATCCAAATAAAATCCAAATTGAAAAAATCATGTACGCTAAAAGAAAATATGAATCCAGATCAACGATATCATAATTTACAGAATATAGTACTGCGAAGAGAAAAGTTGCTAATGTAGTCAAGAAAATCTTCTTGTCAATTTTATACAAAAATATAAATCCAATTAGCCCAATGAATAAACCAACTATTGTAAACTCACTCGGAAAGTTTGAAACAAAATTACCCAATTGTTTTTTTGTTGCTTCAAATGATGCGAATAACCATACTTGATATTGTCTGCCTGTAAAGTGTCTCCAAAAATTTTCAAAGTTAATTGGATTTCCCCAATTCATTATTGGATTTTGTGCTGCACGGATTGGCAAATACAAATAAATCAATACTAAAACTGGAATTGATAAGACCAAAGTTTTGAAAATTATTTTTATCGATGATGTCGTAAGTTTTTCTTTAAAGAAAAACAAAATTGCTGCAAAAGGAATTGCCAACAAAGTTGTCATGTGATTTGAAAAGCCAAACGCAAAACTTAACCCAACTAAAGACCATGATTTCGAAGACTCTTCTTTTGAACCAAATGCTTTTAATGAGAAAAATAATATTAGTGCAAGAAGCATTGTCTGAAGAGAATAAACTTCTACTGAAGTTGATTGCATCCAAAAAGTTTTACTGAATGCAAGAAAGAAAGCTGCGGCAATAATCGAAAATATTTTTTGATCCTCATTAAATTTTATTGCCGCCACTGTTTTTTGCTTTTTCTTACTAACGACATTATTCTTTTTTTCTTCGACATTAATTAACAAAACAATTAGCACTTTAATAAAAAAGTAAATTGCAAACGCACTCCAAATAGCTGCTAATAAATTTGCTTGAGTAATTTTTCTTAAGCCTAAAGGAATTTGTAAAAACAAAAACCCGAGCATTGTAAAAAGCGGATAGCCAGTTGGGTGAGCTATTCCCAAAATGTATTGAACTGTGGCTAATTCTCCGGAATCAATTTGAATTACGGATGGAGCTAAAGTAAAAAGATAAATAATGAAAACAATTATTGATGTAAAAGCTGAAAAATATTTTTTCAACAAGTTCATTTTTCACCAAAATACTTTTCAAAAATTTGGATGTTTTGTTTTTTAAGATTGCCATACTTTAATAGAAAATCTGAATCGTTTTCAAAATCTAAAAATGAAGAAAGTAATTTTATGTTGTATTGGTTTTCTTTCACAGAAAATGTTGCATCAAAAATATTTTGAATTGCTAATTCCATTTTTTTAAAAAAAGAATAGTTTTCACTCAGTGTTTCAAAATCATTTTCGGTTTTGGAAATAAACTCAATAATGCTGATGTAATTTTTATTGATTGATTCATAGAAATATTTTTCATTCATCAATATTTCAGATTGAAAAATAAAATCAATAGTTGCTAAGCCACCTTTACAAGTTTTCGGATGAATATGATTTTGAAATGCTGAACCTTTGCTAACAAATGCAATGTGCATTTTTTTTATTTCTTCTTTTATCAACTTAGAATCAAACTTTTTAACAGAAGAAATCAAAATCTTTTTAAATCTATCAAATAATTTTTTATCTCCTGAAACAAATTTTATTTTTGTAAGAGATTGAAACTCCCAAACTTTTGCACGAGACTCTAAATACTTTTGATAATTTTCTATATCCCAAACAAGTGGAGATTTTTTACCTTCGGGCCGAAGACGAAAATCAACTTCGAATGGAGCAAATTCTTTTTTCAACTTCTGCAATAAATCTTGAAAAGCTTCTTGAATTTTAAGATCAGTTTTAACTTTATCAGAAACAACTATCAAATCAATATCTGAAGAAAACGACATTAAGTTGGCACCAAAACTTCCTAATCCGGCAATGAAAAATTTATACTTTTTATTTAGTGGTGAAGAAATTCGATCAATGTGTAAAGAGAAGTAATCACAAAATATTTTTGATACTTCTTTCCAGCCTTTAAGTTTTAACGCAAATTGAACAGAAAGAATAAAAACAATTTCTTTGGTTGATAGATTTTCAAATTCATCTTCAATGTTTTTTATAAAAACTCGTCTACTTAAAAATAAATCTGATAGATCATTTGATTCCGCTAATAAATTTATTGACCTTTGCGAGTAGGAACACAAATTCAAAAATTGTTCAAAATATTTTTGGTTTTGAAATTCATTGTACCAAATTGAAGGATATTTAGAGAAGCGAATTACTTTTGAAAATTTTTCTAACACTCTATCCGGTTCTTTAGACTTTTGTAAATATTCAAGAAGATATTTTTCATTTTTATTATAAAGTTCAATTGTTCTTGAATCAAATTCTTTCCTATCTACAATTCCCTTACCTGTTTTGAGATAATTAAAGTTAGCTTCTGCTTTTATTTTATCATTAAAATTAATCTTGTTAAAAACATCTTCCTCTTTACTTGCAGACAAGATTGAATTGAACACTTTACGCACTTCTTTACGTTTCTTATCAATTTCCTTTTTGAATTTTTCAACTGATTGAAACCCAGAATAAATTGATAATTTTTTCAAAAGATTAATGTCTTCTGGAATTTTATGAGTTTGAGTGTCATTCATTAATTGCAAGAAGTGCTCAATCCTTCTATAAAAAATGTATGCTTCATTTAATGTGGAATATTCTTTTTGTGATATTAATTTTTTTTGTAAAAGAATTTCAAGCGTATCCAATGTGTTTCCATTTCTCAACTCAATAATTTTATTCCCATTCAAAAGTTGAAGTGCTTGAACTGAAAACTCAATATCCCGAATTCCACCTTCAAAAGTTTTTACATCATCGGCGTGATGATGCTTTTCAATTGTTCTTTTCATTTGAATTATTTTTTCATTCACAGATGATGACAAATTCATTTGATAAACATAGGAATCAACAAATCTTTTGAATTGATTATAAAGATTATAATCACCGCTAATAAAATTTAATTTTATCAGCATTTGCTTTTCCCAATCTTCACCGCGCGTTTCATAATATTTTATGTAATCCAAAACTGATTTACACAAAGGTGAATATTTACCATCGGGACGAAGACGGAAATCAATTCTGTAGATAAATCCTTGATAAGTTATTTGAGTTGAGATTTTTGTAAATAACTGAATAGTTTCGGAAAGAAGTTCATGAAAATCCTTTCTGCAATTTTTTATAGTAATATTTTTATCATAAAAAATTATCAGATCAACATCTGAGCTGTAATTAAGTTCATTGCCACCAAGTTTGCCCAAAGAACAAATTGAAAATTTGCTATCTATTTTTTTTACCTTGTTACTTAACAGAACTTCAGAATAACACAAATCAAACAAAACAGAAATTATGGCTCGCGCTAAAAAAGATAGTTCTTCTGTAATTTCTTTCAACGTCTTTATTCCCAAAATATCCTGCATGCCAATTTTAAGAACATATCTTTTCTTGAATTTTCGGATAAATTTTATTCTCGCATCAAAACTTTTGAATTTGGAAATTCCCTGCTTCAGTTCAAATTGTAAATCATCATAATAAATTTGTTGATTCAAATATTCATCATTGAAAAGTTGATAAAGATATTCTGGATTTTGAACAACGATATCAGTCAAATAATTACTATTTGAAACTATTCCAATTAATATTTCAGCATGATGTGGATAATTTTTTATTTCTTTAAAGAACGAAACTCTATCAAAAAGTGAGTTTAATATTCTAAGTAAATTTCCTTCTGCGCTTTCATTAAAAAAATATTTTGATGCTTCCTTTTCAAGCAACGAAATTGATTTCTCAAAACTCATTTCATCTATCATTCCTTCAGTTAAAGAAATGATATTTTGCATTAATTCATCTGAAAAGTGAAATTCTTTCTTATTCAAATCATTCTTCCAAAGATTACAAACTAAAATAACTCAACTAAAATAAAATTACCTTAGTTCGATTAAATTGGAACTGAAAAATTTTTTTGATTTACAAGCAATAGGATTGTTTCTTTGTATTTGAAACACGCTTTCTTTAACTTTAGCCCGCTAATTATAGGAGAAATTGATGTTAAGCAGTTTATTGAAAAAAATTTTTGGCGATAAAAATGAAAAAGCCGTGAAAGAATTATGGCCAATTGTTGACCAAATTAATCAAGAATATGAAAAATTAAAAAATCTTTCTGATGATGAACTCAAAAATAAAACGGTTGAATTCAAAGCAAGAATATCTGAAGCTACAAAAGAAATTACTGAACAGATAAATGAATTAAAAACTCGACTTCAAACTGAAAAAGATGCAGAACAAAGACATGAAATTCATGATCAAATTGAAGAATTAGAAAAAGAATTAACAGATAAATATGAAGAAGTGCTTGATGAAATTCTTCCCGAAGCATTTGCTGTTGTAAAAGATACTTGTAGAAGATTAGTTGGAAAATCTTGGGAAGTTGCAGGTTCAAAAATTACATGGGATATGATTCCATACGATGTTCAATTAATCGGTGGAATTGTTTTACACCAAGGCAAAATTGCAGAAATGGCTACAGGTGAAGGAAAAACTCTTGTTGCAACTTTACCACTTTACTTGAATGCATTAACTGGAAGAGGTGTTCATTTAGTTACTGTCAACGATTATCTTGCAAAACGTGATAGTGAGTGGATGGGTGAAATTTTTAGATTTCATGGTTTAACAGTTGGATGTATTTTGAACACAATGGATCCTGAAGATAGAATTAAACAATACAATTGCGATATTACTTATGGTACAAATAACGAATTCGGTTTTGACTATTTACGTGATAACATGGCAAGTTCGAAAGAATATTGTGTTCAAAGAGGACACAATTTTGCAATCGTTGATGAAGTTGACTCTGTTTTGATTGATGAAGCAAGAACTCCACTTATAATTTCTGGACCAGTTGATAAAGCTGAACATAAATTCGACGAGATGAAACCTCGCGTTGAAAGATTATTCAGAAAGCAGGCAAATTATGTTGCCTCAATTGTTAAAGAAGCTGAACAACTTTTACAATCTAATGATCCAAAAGATAGAGAAAAAGCTGGAATACTTTTATTAAGAGCACATCGTGGTTTTCCTAAAAATAAATCTTTAATGAAACTTTTAGCCGAACCCGAATACAAAAAATTATTGCAACAAACCGAACTTGAATTCTTAAGAGAAAATTCGAAACGCATGCCCGAAATTGATGAAGAACTTTATTATGCAATTGAAGAAAGACAAAATCAAATTGACTTAACTGAAAAAGGAAGAGAAGAATTAGCAGTTGGTTCCAAAGAAGGAAAAGATTTTTTTGTTATTCCAGATTTAGGAACTGAAATTAGCAAAATTGAAAATGATCAGTCACTTTCATTAGAAGATAAGATCAAAAAGAAAGATGAATTATATCACCTTTATTCCGAAAGATCAGATGTAATTCATACTATCAATCAGTTGTTGAAAGCATATACACTTTTTGAAAAAGATGATGAATACGTTGTAACCGAAGATGGTAAAATTGCAATCGTTGATGAATTCACCGGCCGTATTTTGCCAGGTAGAAGATATTCCGATGGTCTTCATCAAGCGATCGAAGCTAAAGAAAATGTAAAAGTTGAACGAGATACACAAACACTTGCAACCATAACTCTTCAAAATTATTTCCGTCTTTATAAAAAACTTGCAGGTATGACTGGAACCGCCGAAACTGAAGAAGGTGAATTTTATGAAATTTACAAACTGGAAGTTGTTGTAATTCCAACTAACAAACCAGTTGCAAGAATTGATGAAGATGATGCAATCTATCGAACAAAAAGAGAAAAGTACAATGCTATAATTGAAAAAATAAAAGAACTTAAAGAACAAAGAAGACCTGTCTTAGTTGGTACAACAAGTGTTGAAGTTTCTGAAACAATTAGCAGAATGTTAAAACGTCAAGGAATACAACACAACGTATTGAATGCAAAACAACATCAACGCGAAGCAGAAATTGTTGCATTTGCAGGTCAACCCGGCGCTGTTACAATTGCAACAAACATGGCGGGTCGTGGAACAGATATTAAACTTGGTGTTGGCGTTCGAGAAGTTGGTGGTTTATACATATTAGGAACTGAAAGACACGAAGCAAGAAGAATTGATAGACAATTACGTGGTCGAGCGGGAAGACAAGGCGATCCCGGTACTTCAAAATTTTTCATTTCACTCGAAGATGATTTGATGCGTTTATTCGGTAGCGACCGAATTACAAATGTTATGAGCAAAGTGGGAATGGAAGAAGGTGAAGCAATTCAACATCCTTTAATTACAAAATCTGTTGAACGCGCTCAAAAGAAAGTTGAAGAAAATAACTTCGCTATTCGTAAAAGATTGTTGGAATATGATAATGTGATGAATCAACAACGTGAAGTTATTTATGCTAGAAGAAAACAAGCTCTTGAAGGTGAAAGACTTAAAGGTGAAATTTTTGATTACCTTGAAGATTTCATTGATACTTTAGTTAAGAAACACTATGAGAATGGTGAGATCGAAAAACTTCGCGAAGAACTTTTACAAAATCTTTTAGTTGATTTCAAAATTGATCCGGACACATGGGAAAAGTTAGGTGAAGATGGAGTTAAGAATGAAATACTAAAAGCTGCAAAAGAATTTTATGATCGAAAAGAAGAAATGCTCGGTAGCGATTTGATGGCTCGCTTAGAACAATATGCAGTTTTAAATGTAATTGATAACAAATGGCGTGATCATTTAAGAGAAATGGATGATCTTAAAGAAGGAATTGGATTAAGAGCTTATGGTCAGAAAGATCCACTTCTTGAATACAAAGCTGAAGCATACAATCTTTTTATAAATCTTCTTGATGAATTAAGAAATGAAGTTGTTACTTTCTGTTTCAAATTCTGGCCTCAAGCTCCAGTTGAAGTTCAAAGCAGAAGAACTGCACCTGCAACAAGAATTCAAACTATTAAAGATTCTGCAGATAATTTAGGATTGCGAACTTCACAACCGGAAGGTTCACAACCACATGTAAAAGCAAAACCAGTTCGTGTTGAACCAAAAGTTGGAAGAAACGATCCTTGCCCTTGCGGAAGTGGAAAAAAATATAAAAATTGCCATGGTAGAAATGAATAAGAGGTTTCCATGAAAAAAATTGAAGCTATAATTCGTCCTTTTAAGTTAGATGATGTAAAAGAAGCATTGCTCGAAGAAGGAATTCATGGAATGACCGTTACAGAAGTACGAGGTTATGGAAGACAGAAAGGGCATAAAGAAACATATCGTGGTAGTGAATATCAAATTGAATTTGTTCCGAAATTAAAAATAGAAATTGTTGTTGATAATAAATTATTGGAAAAAGCAGTTGATGCAATTCTTCGCACTGCTAAAACTGGGCAAGTTGGTGATGGAAAGATTTTTATTTCTGATATTGCCGATGCAATTAGAATTAGAACAGATGAATCTGGAAAATCCGCACTCTAATTTTTTAACTAACCAAAGGTGAGCGCATAAAAGTTTTTACTGATATTAATTAAGAGGTTTATTCAATGTTATCTTACAAGAAAAAACTTAGTGCGCTTATTGCATTGTTTTCAATTTCTTTTTTCGCAGTAGGCTGTGGAGTTTATCGAGATTTTACAACTTACTTCAATACTTACTATAATGCAAAGACATTATTCGAAAGAACTGAAGAAGAAATTCTAAAACAGAAAAAAGATATCTTTGCATTCAGAGAAGATATTCAAGGTGGGAAAAGTTTATTCCCGAGTACTCAAACAACTCAACAATTCGGTGGCGAAGTTAGAAATCGTAACCAGTTTGGCAACCAACAATTTGGCAATCAATCATCTTCTCAATTTGGAACGGGAAATTTATCCACCGGTAATATTAATCAAGATTTAACAAAAGTAATTGAAAAGTGTTCGAAAATCCTTCAGTACGAAAAAGAATCATCTTACTTTCCTGATGCATTATTCATGACCGGCAAAGCACTTTATTATCAACAAGAATATTCCAAAGCTCAAAGAAAATTTCTTGAACTTGCTGGATTGAATAACAAAAAATATTCAACGATAAATAAATTATGGCTTGCAAAAACTGATTTACAATTACGAGAATTTGAAGAAGGATTAAAGCTTCTTGAAGAAGTTAAAAAAGAAGCGATTGAAAATGATGAGCCAGAAATTTTTAATGAGGCATCAATCACAAAAATTTCTTTTTTGATTTACAGAGAACAATTTGTACAGGCAATTACTGAATGTCAAGATTTTCTTAAAAACTCTGACGATGATGAAATGAAAGCACTCGTTGCAAATCAAATGGGAATTATCTACCAAAAAATTGGCGATGATAAAAATGCACTCGATGCTTTTGTTTCAGTTTTAAATTATGAGCCAACTTTTGAAGTTGAATTGCAAGCAAGACTTCAATATGCACGCTTGCTAAAAAAATTAAATCGAATTGATGAAAGCGAAGAACAACTTTCGATAATGAAAGATCAAGGTAAATTCAAAAATAATCTTGACGAAATATTTATTGAACTTGCTCAAATATATTTTGAAAAAGGGAAGCATGAACGTGCTGTTGATTTGCTTAAATATGTTGATTCAACTTACAAACAATTACCAACTTCAGGAATTGCAAGCTTAAAACTTGGTGAAATTTATGAAAAAGGAATTCAAGATTATGACAGTGCTTATAAATATTATAATAAAGCTTCTTCTTCTTTAGCTCCACGAGAAAGTAAGTTAGCTGCTGGTAACAAGACAAAAAACTTTGAACGATATTTCTTTCTTAAAAAAGAGTTGCAAGATTTTTCAACTCAACTTGATTATTTATTGAATCCTAAAAATTTCATAAGAGATTCAATTGACTATGCCATTGCAGAAAAGGAATATCAAGATGAGAACAAAAAACTTCTTGAGCAGTCAAGTAATTCAAACAATCTTGGAGGTGATTCGCAAGCACAAGAATCATTACGTCAACAGCAATTGCTGATTCAACAGCAACAACAAAAATTACTCCTCGAAAAAAGTAAGACAAAAAGTAACGAACCAATTCCATTAAAAGTTTTGATAGCATTAGGCAAAGCAAAAAAACCTGAACGACCAACTACAGATTCAGCAGGTATAACAACTGCAATCGCTGCAAATTATTTTAATCAAGGTTCTTTGTTTTATTCGGAACTTGAGAATTATGATTCTGCATTTGTTTACTTCAACAAAGTTTTGAAAAATTACAATGACAAACCGATCGTTCCACAAACATTATTTGCACTTGCAACTTATTACGATACAAAAAAGGATACAGCTCGAGCTGATAGTTTATATAAAATAATTGTCGAAAAATATCCCAAAGATAAACTTTATGAACCATCAGCAATTCGATTAGGTTTAATAAAAAAAGAAAAAAACAAAAAAGAAGAAGTAAATGATGATGCTGCAAATCCATTTTTGATTGCTGAAGATCTCTACTTCCAAAAAAAATATAACGAAGCAATTGATAGCTTCAAAGTAATTGCAAAAAAATTTCCAAAATCTCGTTATGCGGCAAAATCACTCTACTTTACTGGAATGATTTACGAAGAAAACTTGAAAAACAATGATTCTGCTGCTGTTGCTTATGGATTACTTGCAAAGAATTTCGCTTTGGAACCATTAGCTAAAAATGCAATTGCAAAATATGATGAATACAAAAAAGAGAAAGAGAGAATTCAAAAAGAAGCTGAAGAAAAAAAGAAAGCCGATGAATTAAAGAAAAAAGAAGAAGAGGAAAAAGCAAAAGCTAAGATTGAAAAACCGGTTGAACCCAAAAATGAAATTAAGCTTGAAGATAATAAAGCTATAAATGATTCTCTCAAAGATGAAGCTAAACCACGAGTTAGAAAATCTTATCTTGATAGATTAAAAGCTGAAACTGATTCTTCAAAGAAAAAAATTGTTCCAGAAGAGAAGATTGATTCGATAAAGAATGAAAAGAAAATAATTGATAATACAATTAACATCGATACAACGAAGAAAAAAACTCCAATTCCTGAATAGCAATTAAAATGGTTTCTCGAAAGAAAATAATTGAGATGATTGAAACCGGTGAAAATTTAACAACAGAGTTTAAACAACGGTTTTCAACTCATGAAAAAATTGCAAAGGAAATGATTGCTTTTGCAAATACTCGCGGTGGATTTCTTTTAATTGGCGTTGACGATGATAAATCAATCTATGGAATTGAAAGTGAAAAAAGTGACGTTGAATTAATAAAAGAAACAGCTGAAAAATTTTGCGAGCCACAAATTGATTATGCGATTGAATGCATCAGCATTAATAACAAAGATATTCTTTGCATTCAAATTTTTGAATCAAACAATAAACCTCACCGAATTCAAGATTACAAAAGTTCGCTCGATTTAAATTCCGCACAAGTTTATATCAGAATTAATGATAAAAGTGTTCTCGCAAGTAAAGAGATGATAAAAATTCTGCAATCTCAAACTCGTGAGCAATCACTAAAACATTACGAGATTGGTAAAGAAGAAAAAATTGTTTTTGAATATTTAGATAAGAATGAAAAAATAACTGTGAAAGAATTAGGTAAGATTGCAAACATTTCTGATCGAAGAGCTTCACGAACCTTGATAAAATTGGTTCGTGCAAATTTGCTCTTCATTCACATCAAAGAAAATGGAGAAAGTTTTTTCACTTATGCTGGTTAATTTTTTTTGAAGTATCATAAATTCTTCTCATATCAAAAATTGAAATTCCATAAGCAACTGCAACATTTAATGATTGTTTAATTCCATATTGCGGAATCTCAATTGAAAAATCGCAAAGATCTAATAATTCTTGTTGAACTCCAGAAATTTCATTACCAATAATCAATGCTAATGGGAAAGAATCATTTTTAATTTCATAGTAAGGAAAACTATTTTCGGTCAATTCTAAAGCACAAATTTTTACTCCTTCACTTTTCAATTTGAGCACAATTTCTTTTGCATCTTTAACATATTCCCAATCAACACTATTTTGCGAACCAAGAGCAGTTTTTAAGACTTCTTTTTTTTCTGGAGTTGGTGTGTAACCACATAAAAAAAGTTTTTTAATCATCGCTCCGTCAGAAGTTCTAAAAATTGCTCCAACATTATAACTACTGCGAATGCTATTTAAGATTACATAAACAGGAAGTTTGTCAACTTTGTCAAGTGTGTCTAATGTACTTCTGTTTACTGAAATTTCATCATGAGTTAGTTTTTTCATTTTAGTTTTGTTTATATGTTAAACGAAGACCAATTATTCCAACAACAATTAAAAAAATAAAAAAGATGCGAAGAAAATCTTTTGATTCATTAAAAAATAAAATTCCATATAAAGCAGTTCCAACAGCACCAATGCCTGTCCAAACTGCGTAAGCTGTTCCAATTGGTAAAGATTTTGCACCAAGTGAAAGAAAAACATAACTCAAAATCATTGTTATGATTGTGAAGATTGAAGGATAAAAATTTGAAAATCCATTAGAATATTTTAATCCAACTGCCCAACTAATTTCAAAAATAGAAGCAATAAAAATATAAATCCAAGCCATAAGTAATTTCCAAATTATTTTTTATTCACTTTGAAATAAACTGTATCTGCAATCATTGAAGCAAAAACACCAATACCATCACCTTGCAAAGTAACTTTTGGTTCATGAAAATTTCCATCAAACTCTTGAACATTTTTATATGAAAGAGAAAACAAACGATAATTCTCATCAGCAGCATAAACAATCATTCGATAATTGCCGTAGAACCAAATTGATGTCCATGGAATTTCATATTCATAAAATTCGCCAAGTGGATTTACATTAAAAACCAATCTTTGACGATATTTATAATTATCCAAATCTTTAATGACATCATCTTTCTTTACTTCGCGGTAAGCATTATCGTAAATAAAATTTTCTTCTTTAGCATCAAGTGCAACAATTGAGATTGGATAAAAAGAAGTTCCTTGAGAAAGTTTGAACACAAGAGGCAAATTCTTCACTTCACCATTTTCATCTTTCTGTCTATAAAAAATATTTCCTGAAATTGTTTTCTCTTTAATTATTGAAAAACCTTTCTTTGGAGTTTTTGTTGTCGCTGTAACAGTCAAAGATTTTCCTAAATTTGTTCCAACAACTTTTAGTTGATATTCTCTATCATACTCAACAATAAAATCATTTCCAGAATATTCATATTCAAGTTTTTCTTGGTTGAAACTTAATTGATATTCTTTTGTTGTTAAAAGATCTGTAATTGTAACAATTGCATCTTTTACAATCATATCACTCGGTTTTGGATATCTGTTTAGTGGAAAGTTGCGTGTAACTTGAATTTGAGAAACCTTACTTCCAGGAAAAATAAAGGCTTGAATTACAAGCTTTGGTTCAAATGTATCTTCTAATTCGACAACACTATTTCCACATGAAGTCAAAAAGATAAAAACCATTGAAAAGAAAATTGTATTAATTAACTTTTTCAATTACTGCTCCTAAAATTTTATTGTTACACCAATACTTGGTAATATTGGAAACATATTAACGTTCTCAATTTTCTGTTTCACTTTTCCATTAACAATTTCATTTTTGTATTGAATGAACCAAACATTTTTTCTATTAAACATATTGAACACTTGTAAATATGGGGAAAGCATCCAACCATCATAATAAATTTCATAAGTTAAACTAAAATCTAATCTTGAATAATAAGGAAGATTAAAAGCATTAATTGTTGAAGGATAAGTTGCCAAAGAATTTTTGTTTTGTTCCCAATCGGGAAATTGTGTGAACAAATAAACAGAACTTGGTAATGTAATTGGTTGCCCAGAGAAAAATGTAAAATTAAGACCAAGCAGCCATTGTTTATCTTTTTTCTCGAATGGTTTATTGTTGATTTCATTCATGAAATTATTTAAATCAACATTCGCAACTAAATTTATTGCGTGAGTTCTATCGTGGCGAGGAATAAAACTTTTACCTTGATTGATGCCATCAAAATTGTAAAGAGTTTTAGAATATGAATAAGAAATCCAACCTGAAATTGCACCAACTTCTTTGCGAATTAAGAATTCTACACCAAATGAATTTCCATCGCCACGAGTAAATAAATTTTTTTGATTATTATAAACTGGAACATTTTCATTTGTGTATTCGGACGGCACAACATCAACAATATAATTTTGATTATATGCGTAAATGTCTTTATAAGTTTTGTAATAAGATTCGACTTCTAATTCAAACTTTTCACCCAAAGCTCTTTCATAACCAAAAATGTAATGATTAGAACTCGAGCCATTGACAAATGAATCTGCGGTAGTCCAAATGCTTACGAAAAACAATCTTGGAATTCTATTCGCATATTGATGAAATGAACCGGTTGAAAATTTGAGATTTGCATTTTCACTCATTCTGAATTTAATATTTAACCGGGGATCAATATTTCTAAAAATTTTATCCGATTTGAAATAATCACCTCGCAAACCAAATTCGATATTCCAAAGCAACGAAGGCTTCCATGTCGTTGATGAATAAAATGAATAAAGCCTTCTTGTTTTTGATGCATCAACAATTCCACCGGGAAAATTTTGTTTTAACCCACCATGTGCATTCTTTTGTTCAAAACCAAACTTGAAATCAAAATTCTCTGAAAAGAAATATTCAATGTTACCTTTGAAAGTTAAGTCATTGATTTGATTATCTTCTTTCACTCCTACGTCTTCAAAATCAAAAAATGAATTGAAGTGACTATAAGTAATCCAAAAATTTCCAAAAATGTTTGAAGCAAAAATTGAACGAAGATTAACACTTCCTGTTTGATTTCCCCAAATGTAATCAAAGCCAATTGACTCTGGACGATTTTTGTCCAACACAAAATTTAAATTATCTTTACTTCCAAAGTAGCTCACACTTAATTTGTTTGAGTTACTCAAATCAAAAAATGCTTTTAAGTTTCCATCAACAAAATAATAATCTGGAATTCCATCAATCCATTTTGCAATTGTTTGATCAAGATAAGTTCTTCTTATCGAACCAGAAATCGAACCGAAATCACCAATTGGTCCAGAAAAAGTTGAACTCAATGAAAGCAAACTCAATGAAGCTTTACCTTCAAAAAAATTTCTGTTACCATCATTATTTGTAATATTAATTACTGAAGAAAGTCTTCCACCATATTCAGCACCAAAACCACCTTTAAAAACTTCTACATTTTTTATAGCATCAGTATTAAAAGTTGAAAAAAGTCCAAATGCATGTTCAGGATTATAAACATCAGTTCCATCAACCATAAAAAGATTTTGATCTGGGGTTCCGCCACGCACATAAATTGCCGAAGAAAAATCTGATAATGGAACAATTCCAGGCAATGATTGCAAAGTTCTTAGTAAATCTGCTTCAATAAATCGTGGTACTCTTTGAATTTGCGTTGGCGATAGTTGAATATTCGAAACAGGTTTGTTGAAAAGTTTTTCAATTACTCTTGTTGAGTCTGCCTTTACTAAAATTTCTTTCCCTTGAATTATATCTTGTTCAAGGAAAACATTTAGTTTTTTCTCCTCACCATTTTTAAGATTAATTTTTAATAAAATTGATTTATATCCAACATAACTAAACTTGACTTCATAATTTCCTGATGCAAGTTTTGGAATCACATAAAAACCGGAAATATTTGAAACAGCTCCTCTATTCAAAGATTGAATGAAAACATTTGCACCAATTAATGCTTCTCCGGTTGTTTTATCATAAACAAATCCGTTAATAGATGAATTATTTTCTTGCGCAAAGTTTATGCTGAAAAATATGAAAACAAATACGAGAATAATTTTTTTCATTTGTTGTTAATATCTTGAATGATTTTCGAATGCAAAGCTAATAAAATGAAATGATTTGTTTGAAAAGAAGCACTAATTTCTAAAAACTTCTTTTTTATGAATTGTTTGAGTAACATCATCATTTTTCAAAATACAAGTTACAAAATATGATGAATTCGTTAAGCCTGTTATTTCAGCATGAATTGTGTATGTGCAAATACATTTGCAGAGATTTGGTGCAACATCAGTAACAGTAATTAAAACTTGATCCTCAACAATATTGCTTTCAAATACGAACCTATTTGAATCTGGACAACAATTTTCTTTCACACAAAAATCAATAATCAAAGAATTTTTAAATTGATAATCAAAGCAAAGACTATCTGACAAAGTTTTAGATAATTTATTGTAATTGCATTTCCCAATCTGTTTAATACTAACAGATGGATTGACATCAGAAATTTTTTCTTTACAACCGATTACAAAAATTAAAAGGAATAAAATAAAGACCGATTTAATTCTCACAAATACTTATCCCTTTTGAAAACATAATCAATCAACCATTTCTCGCCAGTCTTTATAATATTCAATTTTCTTTTTTCGCCTTTATCGTTTGCAGAACATTTTTTAGTGAAGAAAATCACTCCTTTAATTTTTGAATCATCAATTTTGATTGAATCAATTGTTGCGGTGCATTTCCCTTCTTCTTGAGTAACATCATCAAGAGCCATTTTTGTCATCATAATTTCAATTTGTTTTTGGCAATCTTCAGCTCCACAATATTTAGCAGCATCAAACCATTGTCCTTTGTAAAAATATTCTAAAAATTTTTCTGCAACTTCTTTTGGGTCTGAATAGTCGATTTTGACTTGTGCAAAAAGTGGAACTGAGAAGAGTAAAATGAAAGCAAACATTACTTTAGTTTTCATATAAACTCCATTTTGTGAATGGAAGAAAAATTAACTTAGCTTTTGACTAAATGATAAATTTTTCTAATTGAAATATAAGGACATTCTGCTATTAATTCATTTGATAAAAATTTTTCAAAGAATCAAAAGCTGGATAAAAAGCAAAGCATCTTGCAAACGAACTCACTTTTTTATAATTTTTCGATGCCGCTGAGGAAAAATCAGCGGCAATTTTTTTTATCAAAGCAACAAAGGAGTTTTCAAGTGGCAAATTTCGTTTATTTAAGTAAAGAGAGAATCCGCGAATTAGAAAAAGAATTGAATGAATTAAAATCCAATGGAAGAAAATCCATGGCTCAGAGAATCTCTGAAGCTCGATCACATGGCGATTTATCTGAAAACGCTGAATATGATGCAGCTAAAGAAGAACAAGGATTACTCGAGCTTAAAATTAGTAAGCTTGAAGATCTTCTTTCGCGTGCACAAGTGATTGATATTTCAATTTATCCTAAAGATCAAGTGCATATTCTTTCAACAATTACTGTGAAAAATCTAAATAACAAAAAAACTTTTAAGTACACATTAGTATCACCAGAAGAAGCTGATCTTGAAAAAGGTAAAATAGCAATTTCTTCTCCTGTCGGTGCGGCTTTTATGGGAGCTAAAATTGGTCAGGTTGTTGAAGCAAAAGTTCCCGCTGGTGTTATTAAGTTTGAGATTCTATCGATTGAATAAGAATCAAATAGATGAAAAGCATTGAAGAGAAGGTAATTAATTTTATTGCTCGATACGGATTGATTGGACAGAAAGAAAATTTGTTGATTGCTTTTAGTGGTGGACCAGATTCTGTTTTTGCACTTCACTTCTTTTATAAATTCAGGAAGAAATTTCGTTGTAATATTTCAGCGGTCCATTTTAATCATAATCTTCGTGGTAACGAATCAAAAGAAGATGAAAACTTTGCAATTGCTCAGTGTAAAAAACTGAGAGTCGATTTAAATATTATCCAGCTTGATGTAAAAGCTTTTGCAAAAAAAAATAAATTAAGTTTAGAAGAAGCAGCAAGAATTTTGAGATATAATGAGTTATCAAAGTTTGCAAAAAGAAATTCAATAGATAAAATTATAACAGCTCATAACTTGAATGACAACACAGAAACAATTTTGATGAATTTATTTTCAGGAACAGGAATTTCCGGTTTGAGCGGAATTCCAATTAAAAGAGAAAATATTATTCGCCCATTATTATGTTTAACAAAAAAAGAAGTTTTACAATATCTAAACCATAATAAAATTAATTATAGAATTGATTCATCAAATCTTGAAAATGATTTCAAGAGAAATTTTATTCGAAATAAAATTTTACCATTAATTGAAGAAATCAATCCATCATTTGATGATGCTCTTTTTCGTTCATCACAAAATTTTCTCAAACAAAAAGAGTTTGAAAATAAATCGATAGAATATTTGATACAAAATTTTTCCAAGAAGATTAAAAATGGTTATGAACTTAGTTTGGATTTATTAAAGATTTATGATGAAATTCCCGGAGAGTTCTTAAAATTCTTTTTAAAAAAATATTTTAACTATCAACTTGAGCATAAAGATTACATAAAAATTAATAAGCTTGCGTTTAATCAAAAAGGAAAATCAATTGCTCTTAAGAATTACCTTAAAGTAATTAAAGAAAGTGACGCATTAGTTTTTACGAAAAAAATAATTGATAATATTGAAGCGGTTGAAATTAAAATTGGTGAAAGCAAAAAGATTTCCGAAAAAACAATTAAAATTGAATCAACCACAAAATCGGAAAAACTTTCACCTGATAATTATGAATTGATTGCGGCGGATAATTTAGACGATACTTTTATTATACGAAACTGGAAAATTGGTGATAAGTTTAAACCACTCGGAATGAAAAAAGAAAAAAATGTTTCTGATTTTTTAACTGACTTAAAAATACCTGCTGCTGTCAAAAAAGAACAATTAGTTATGATCAACAGGAACCAAATCATCTGGATTGTTGGTTTAAGAATTAGTGATGATGTTAAAATTACAAGCGAAACAAAAAAAGTGATAAAATTATGGATCAAGTAAAAAATGAAATTTGGGTCGGCAACGAAAAGTTTGTTCCATTCATTACCGAAGAAGAAATTCAAAAAAGAATTTCTGAATTAGCCGAAGAATTAACAGCAGAATACAAAACAAAACTTCCAATTTTTATTGGTGTTTTGAATGGATCTTTCATGTTCATGTCTGATCTTTTAAAAAAAATAAAGTTCAACTGCGAGATGGACTTTTTTAAATTATCAAGTTATGGCGATGAAAAAATATCATCTGGAAAAGTTAAGCTTGTTAAAGATTTAAATGCAGATATTACTGACCGTCATTTAATAATAGTTGAAGATATTGTCGATAGTGGACTTTCAATCAAATATATTGAAGACTTAATAGCAGATCATAAACCTGCAAGTATGAAAGTAGTAACTCTTTTGTTAAAACCTGATAGTCTCAAATATGATGTTAAAATTGACTATATTGGATTCAAAATACCAAGTAAGTTTGTAATTGGATATGGATTAGACTACGCACAAAAGTATCGCAACTTACCAATGATTTATGCATTAAGCGAATAACACATTAAACAAAAAAAAGAAAAAGTTATGGAAGAAAATAACTCACAAAATCAAAAGCCGAAAAAGAATTTTAATCCCCAAAAACCTGATGGAGATTTTGATTGGGGAAAAATTATTAAAACTGTTTTTAGCTGGGGCGCAGTAATTATCGCTGCAGTAATAGTAATGCAACTTATGAGAAGCGGTGTCTCTTCAACAGTTGACATTACATACAATCAATATCAGCAGTTCTTAAAAGATGATAAAATTAAGGACATGAAAATTATCAAGAGCGATGTTAATGATTATCGCCTTGAAGGTTCATTAAAAGAAAAGGAAAAAATTAATGTTAATAATACTTTCGTTGACTTAAAAAACTTTTCTGTCATTATAGTTGAATCCGATATTCAAGAACAAAAAAAGATTTGGGAAGAAAAAGGAATTAAATTCACCTATGTAAAAGAGTCTAATGAATGGGTTTCTATCTTTTTGGGTTTTATTCCTTGGTTACTATTAATTGCTGTCTGGATATTTTTCTTTAGAAGAATGCAAGGCGGAGCTGGTGGCGGAACACGTGGAATTTTTAATTTTGGAAAAAGTCGTGCAAAGTTAATTTCTGAATCACAAATAAAAGTTACATTCAAAGATGTTGCTGGAGCTGATGAAGCCAAACTTGAACTTCAGGAAATAATTGAATTCTTACGTGAACCGGCTAAGTTTCAAAAACTTGGTGGAAAAATTCCTCGTGGAGTTTTGTTACTTGGACCTCCAGGAACCGGCAAAACCTTATTAGCTCGAGCAGTTGCTGGAGAAGCTGGTGTTCCTTTCTTTTCAATTTCAGGTGCTGACTTTGTTGAAATGTTTGTTGGTGTTGGTGCAAGTCGTGTTCGTGATCTTTTTGATCAAGGAAAGAAAAATGCACCTTGCATAATTTTCATTGATGAAATTGATGCTGTTGGTCGCCATCGTGGTGCTGGATTAGGTGGCGGTCATGATGAAAGAGAACAAACTCTTAATCAATTACTTGTTGAAATGGATGGCTTTGAACAAAATAGTGGTGTAATAATTATTGCAGCAACAAATAGACCTGATGTTTTAGATCCTGCATTATTAAGACCGGGAAGATTTGATCGCCAAGTTGTTGTTGATCGTCCTGATGTGAAAGGTCGCGAAGGAATTCTTAAAGTTCACACAAGAAAAATTCCTTTGGATACAGATGTTGATCTGACAATACTTGCAAAAGGAACTCCCGGATTAGCTGGAGCTGAAATTGCAAATATGGTTAATGAAGCCGCTCTTCTTGCTGCAAGAAAAAATAAAAAGAAAGTTAGCATGGATGACTTTGAAGAAGCTAAAGATAAAGTGATGATGGGAATGGAAAGAAAGAGCATGATAATTTCTGAAAATGAAAAGAAGATTACTGCTTATCATGAAATTGGACATGTTCTTGTTGCTAAAATGTTACCTGAAGCTGACCCTGTTCATAAAGTTACAATCATTCCACGTGGTAGAGCACTTGGGGTAACAACTTATTTACCTGTTGATGAAAAACATACTTATTCAAAAACTTATTTAGAAGCAATGATTACATATGCACTTGGTGGAAGAGCTGCTGAAAAAATTGTTTTCAATCAATTAACTACTGGTGCTGGTAATGATATTGAAAAAGCAACAGGCATTGCTCGTAAAATGGTTTGCGAATGGGGAATGAGTGAAAAACTTGGTCCTTTAGCTTATGGTTCTAAAGAAGAAGAAATTTTTCTTGGAAGAGAAATTACAAAGCATAAAGATTTTAGTGAACAAACTGCTCAGGATATTGATTCTGAAATAAAGAAAATTGTTATGGCTGGAATGGAACGTGCTGAAAAAATTCTAAATGAAAATGTAGATCTTCTTCATAGACTATCAAAAGAATTACTTGAAAGAGAAATTCTTGATAATGAAGAAATTGAAAAAATTATGCGTGGCGAAGAATTACCTCCAGTTAAGAAAAATGGTTCTGCAACTCAACCAAAAGAAGAAGAATTGCCAGAGCATGTAAAAACTTTACTTGAAGAAAAGAAAAAGAGAGAACAAGAAAATTCTTCTGATGCCAATGCTTGATGACCGCGGGACAATAGACTACAAAAATGAACTTTTAAGAAAGGGAATTCACATGATTTCCCTTTCTATTCCTACAATTTATTACTTCATTACAAAAGAACTTGCACTTTCTATTTTAATTCCAATGATGATTATATCTCTTGCTCTTGATTATGGAAGATATTACTCGCAAACTCTTTCTGATTTGATAAAAAAATATTTCGGATTCATTATGCGTAAGCATGAGTGGGATCATAAAAAGAAAAATTTGAATGGTGCAACTTATGTTTTGATTTCAGCAGTATTCGTTATTCTTGTTTTCCCAAAAGTATTTGTTGTAACCGGCTTTGCGATTTTAATCATTGGAGATATTGCTGCAGCTTTAATTGGAAGAAGATTTGGAAAAAGGAAATTCTTGTTCAAAAGTTTTGAAGGAACTTTAGCATTCTTTCTTTTTTCTTGCGTTGTTGTCATTCTTTCACCAAAAGTTGAAGGCAACATAACAGAATACATTATTGGATTTATTGCTGCAGCGTTTGGAGCTTTAGCTGAAAATATTTCCGGCACTTGGGCTGATGATAATTTTACAATTCCTGTAACAGTTTGTATTGTAATGTGGATTCTTTACATTTTGTTTTTACCACAACTTCCTTTAATTCTTCCAAATGTTCCTAACTAGAAATTCTTTTTATAGCTTCATCATATTCTTGAATTAATTTTTTCATCAAACTTTCAACAGATAAAATTTCTTTAATCAAACCAACACCTTGCCCAACTTCCATCATTCCTTCATTTTCATCCCCTTCAAAAATTCCAAGTCGTTCTCTTTTTTCTCCCAACAATTTTTTTAATTCATTCTCATCAGCTCCACCTGATTCAGCTTTAATAACTATTTCACTCCATTTATTTTTAATTATCCTTGCCATACCAATTTTCTTTAAAACTAATGTAGTTGAAGTATCGTTGCTTTCAATAATTTTTCTTTTATAATTATCGTGAGCAGAAGATTCAATTGTTGCAGCAAAGCGAGTTCCAATCTGAACAGCTTCAGCACCTAAAGCTAATGCTGCTGCAATTCCATTTCCATTAACTATTCCTCCAGCAGCAATAACTGGAATATTAACATTATCAACCAGCATTGGAATTAAACAAAAAGTAGTTAATTCATCAGCGCCATTGTGACCACCTGCTTCAACACCTTCACCAACAACCGCATCGCATCCAACTGATTCTGCTTTGAGTGCTTGCTTAACATTCGAAACAACATGAATAACTTTGATTTCATTTTTCTTTAATTGTTCGATAAATTTTCCGGGATGACCTGCAGAAGTAAAAACAATTTTTACACCTTCGTCAATAATAACATTTAATAATTCATTTGCATCGCCTCGCAAGAGAGGAAGATTCACTCCAAAAGATTTACTTGTTGCAGAACTACATTTTTGAATATGTTCTCTTAACAATTCTGGTTTCATCGAGCCAGCGCCAATTAATCCAAATCCACCATTGTTTGAAACAGCTGAAGCTAACTTCCATCCACTAACCCAAACCATTCCTGCTTGAATTATTGGATAATCAATTTTCAATAAATCTGTAATTCTGTTTTTGATTTTCATAAGTCTTCTCTTTTTTGATTTTTAAAATCGTAAATAGTGAAAAGAAAGTCGAATAGTTTGTTTAACGATAACCTATTAATTAATTTTGTATAAACAAAAAAAGGATTGAATATTGTTGAGGGCTATAATACCAGCGGCAGGATTTGGAACAAGATTAAAGCCGCATACTTTTTCATTGCCAAAAGTTTTATTGAATGTTGGCGGTAAACCAATATTAGGTCATATAATTGAAAAACTTTTGAGCGAACAGATTTATAATGCAACTTTTGTTGTTGGTTATCTCGGCGAAAAAATTGTTGAGTATGTAAAGAAATATTATCCTGAATTGAACTCAAATTTTGTAACACAAGATATTGCATTAGGATTAGGACATGCAATTCATGTTGCTGTTCCAACAATTAAAGAAGAAGAAATTTTTATAATTCTCGGCGATACAATTTTCGATGTAGATCTTCATTCCGTCTTTCAAAAAAAGATGAGTTCGCTTGGAGTTAAATATGTTGAAGATCCATCAAGATTTGGAGTTGCCGTTTGTAATGATGGATTAATTTCAAAGTTAATTGAAAAACCACAAACACCTATTTCAAAATTAGCTTTGGTAGGTTTGTATTATATTCGTAACACAAATTTGATGATCGAATCATTGAACGAATTATTTGAAAAAGAAATTAAAACCAAAGGTGAATATCAGCTTACCGATGCCCTTCAATTGATGATAGAAAAAGGTGAGCAATTCACAACTTTTAATGTTGATGGTTGGTATGATTGTGGCAAAAGCGAAACTCTTTTATCAACTAACAGATTCTTATTAGAAACAAAAGGTACAAACAGAAAAGTTGATAATAATGTAATTATTGATCCTGTTTACATTTCAGAGAGTGCTATTGTAAAAAATTCTGTTATTGGACCATTCACAACAATTTCTGAAAATTGTGTTGTTGAAGAATCGATAATCAGGAATTCAATCTTATCACCAAACTCTCGCGTTGAAAAGTCAATGCTTGATAATTCAATAATTGGAATGAATGCAATTGTAAAAGGAAATTATAAAAAACTAAATGCTGGCGATTCATCTGAAATAGAATTTTATTAATAAAAATAGAGGTATAAATGTCATACTTATTCACTTCCGAATCAGTTTCTGAAGGTCATCCGGATAAAGTTTGCGACCAAATTTCTGATGGTGTTCTTGATGCAATTTACAAACAAGACCCAAATGCACGTGTAGCTTGCGAAACAATGGTAACAACAGGATTAGTTGTTGTTGGTGGAGAAGTTACAACAACAGCATATATTGATGTTCATGATGTTATAAGAAAAACAATTAAAAATATTGGATACACAAAAGCTGAATATAAATTCGATGCGGATTCCTGCGGAATATTAAATGCAATCCATTCTCAATCGCCAGACATTGCAATGGGTGTTGATAAAGGTGGAGCTGGTGATCAAGGAATTATGTTCGGTTATGCTTGTGATCAAACTCCTGAACTAATGCCTATGCCAATAGTTTTTGCTCATAAATTAGTAAAAAGACTTTCTGATATAAGAAAGAAAAATTTAGAACTTATGCCTTACTTGAGACCCGATGCAAAATCTCAAGTTACAATTGAATATGATAACAACAACAATCCAATCAGAGTTGATGCAGTAGTTATTTCAACTCAACACGATGGAAATGTTTCTCAAAAGAAAATTAAAGAAGATGTTATTGAGCATGTGATTAAAAATGTAATACCTGAAAAATACTTAGATAAGAAAACAAAATACTTTGTTAATCCAACTGGAAGATTTGAAATTGGTGGTCCTCACGGAGACAGTGGTTTAACAGGAAGAAAAATTATAGTTGACACATATGGTGGTTGGGCACCTCATGGCGGTGGAGCTTTTTCCGGAAAAGATCCAAGTAAAGTTGATAGAAGCGCAACTTATGCAGCTCGTCATATTGCTAAAAATGTTGTTGCTGCAAAACTTGCAAAAGAATGTTTAGTTCAAGTTGCTTATGCAATTGGTGTTGCTCAACCTGTTTCTGTTTATGTTAACACAAAAGGCACTGGTGTTATTCCTGATGGTTTGCTCGGAGAATTTATTAATCAAGAAGTTGATTTAACTCCAAAAGGAATAATTGAAAGACTACAACTTAGAAGACCAATCTATCAAAAGACTGCTGCGTATGGTCATTTTGGAAGAAATGAAAAAGAATTTACTTGGGAACGATTAGACTTAGTTCCTTTGTTTAAAAAATTATTATAACAAATAGGAAAACAAATGAAAGAAGTAGTTGAAGTAAAAACACAAGAATATAAAGTAAAAGATCTTTCTCTTGCAGATTGGGGAAGAAAAGAAATCAAACTTGCAGAAACCGAAATGCCCGGCTTGATGTCTTTGCGCAAAAAGTATGGAAAGGAAAAACCATTAAAAGGAACTCGTATTACTGGTTCTCTTCACATGACAATTCAAACAGCTGTTTTAATAGAAACATTAGTTGAATTAGGAGCTGAAGTTCGCTGGGCAAGTTGTAATATTTTTTCAACTCAAGATCATGCTGCTGCCGCAATAGCTAAAGCTGGAATACCAGTATTTGCATGGAAAGGTGAAACTCTTGAAGAATATTGGTGGTGCACACTTCAGGCATTATCTTTCCCAAATGGCGAAGGTCCAACTTCAATTGTTGATGATGGTGGTGATGCTACATTACTAATTCATTGGGGATACAAAGCAGAAAATGATCCAACTTTTCTTGATACTCCTTCTCAAACTGAAGAAGAACAAATAATTAAAAATCTTCTTAAAGAAACTTTAGTAAGCGAACCAAATAAATGGCATAAAATGGTTGAACACATTAAAGGTGTAAGTGAAGAAACTACTACTGGTGTTCATCGTTTATATCAAATGGCAGAAAAAAATGAGTTACTCTTTCCTGCTATTAATGTTAATGATTCTGTTACCAAATCTAAATTTGATAATCTCTACGGTTGCCGTGAATCATTGGCTGATGGAATTAAAAGAGCAACTGATATTATGTTAGCTGGAAAAGTAGTTGTAGTTGCTGGTTACGGTGATGTGGGCAAAGGTTCTGCTCGTTCTATGAGAAGTTACGGTGCTCGAGTTATCGTCACTGAAATTGATCCAATTTGTGCTCTTCAAGCTGCAATGGAAGGATTTGAAGTTACAACAATGGAAGACGCTGTAAAAGAAGGAAATATTTTTGTTACCACAACAGGTAATTGTGATATCATTACTTTAGAACATATGATGCAAATGAAGAATGAATCAATTGTTTGCAACATTGGTCACTTTGATAATGAAATTCAAGTATCTCGACTTGAAAATTATCCGGGAATTAAAAAAGTCAATATCAAACCTCAAGTTGATCAATACTTTTTCCCTGATGGTCATTCAATAATTTTACTTGCTGAAGGAAGGCTGGTTAATTTAGGTTGTGCAACTGGTCATCCATCTTTTGTGATGAGTAATTCATTTACAAATCAAACTCTCGCTCAAATAGATTTTTATAAGAATGATTATAAAATTGGTGTTTATCGTTTACCAAAACATCTTGATGAAGAAGTTGCTCGTTTACATTTAGAGCATATTGGAGTAAAACTAACTAAATTAACAGAGAAACAAGCTAATTATATTGGTGTTCCTGTTGATGGTCCTTTCAAACCTGATCATTATAGATATTAATCGAAAAGAGCCCCGTTGATTGCGGGGCTTTTTTTATGCAACTGCAAAATTGGAGGAAGAAAAATCTTCTGAAATTTTATCTTTCTCTTTGTTTATCAAATTCATCATCGTTCTGAGCAAAACAAAAATATCAGATGGTTTGCTAATATAAACATCACTTCCGGCGGCTAATGCATTAATTCTATCTTTATGTTGTGCATGAGCTGTGTAACAAATTACAGGTATGTTTTTTCTTGTTTCGTCACTTTTTAATTCACGAATTAATTCAATACCATTTTTATTTCCTTTTATAGAAATATCCATCAATATCAAATCATATTTTTTTTGATTCATTAATTCATAAAATCTATCTGCTGAATCGCTTAAATCAACATTAAAATATCTTTGCAAAAAGATTTGGAGAAATTTTTGATTATCATAATCATCTTCAACAATTAATATATTTGATTTTTCATTGGGTTGGCCAGCCATGATTTTTCTCCTTTTAAGGTAATACTAAAAGTAGTTCCTTTGTTTAATTCACTTTTAACAGAAATTTTTCCATTATTTAATTCAACAAAATTTTTAATTATTGCTAATCCTAAACCTGTTCCTTCAAATCTCCGAGTGTAGCCCATTTCCTCTTGAGTAAACGGTACAAATAAATTATCCAAAAATTCTTTTGACATTCCTTTTCCGGTATCAATTACATCTACACAAATATCTTCATCGGAATTTTTATAAATCTTAATTTCAATAGAACCTTGATTAGTATATTTTATTGCATTATCAACAAGATTGATAAAAATTTGCGATGTTGAGTAATGATCTCCATAAATATAAATTGGAGAACCTAAAGTATTGTTCAAGATAAAGTTTAATGATTTTTCTTCGGCTAAAGATGTATATTCATAATGAATTGAACTTAGCAGATAAAAAAGATCAATTTTTTCATAATGAGTTTCATATTTGCCAGTTTGAATTTGTGACATGTTCAACAAAAGATCAAAAGTTCTGTACAATCTTTTACTATTATTTTTTATTGAACGAAGAATGCCATCAAAATTTGTAATCTTAAGTTCTTTTAATTCTTCTTTAAGAACATCTGAATAACCAACAATCACATTTAATGGTGAACGAATTTCATGAGAAATTTGTGCAAGAAAAAACTCCTTTAATCTTTTTGATTCTTCAGCTTTATATAAAGCTTCTTTCAGTTCATTCTCTGTTATTTTTAATTCTGTAATATCTCTTCCATAAACCTGACAAATCTTAAACTTCTTTGAGCCAATAATTAAAAACTGATAATAGTTCTTTCCGATTTGAAGAACATCAAGCATAGAACCATCTTCTTCTATAAGTTTCTTAAAATCTGTTGAACTAGTAAACGGAAGTATTACACGAACGTTTTCTCCTTCTAATAACTTTTGTGGAAAAATTGAGTGTGCAGAATTATTTGCTAGTAGTATTTTGCCTTCATCATCGCATCTGAAAATCGGGTCTGGTGAAAGAGAAGCAAAAAGTGCCATCAATTCAGCTTGCTGTAACTTTAGATTCTCTTCTTCGGCAAGATGTTTTTTTCTCATCGGAATAATAACATAGCGGTTATATACATATACAACCGCTATCATTATTAATATTAAGAAGAGAGCAAACAGAACAGGATTTTCTACACTAAATAATGACTCCGGATTCATCTTCTCTAACGATTGAAAAGAAGAGTCCAAAGATGATTTGGGCAATACTTGTAACAAAATAAAATCCATAAGCATCAGCAAAACCAATTATTAGATTAAATATTTTCAAAATAACAGTTAATTCATAAAAAACTAACATGAAAAAAAAGAATTTAAGTTTGTTATTACTCACATAATCAGTAATCATAAATTTTAGAAAAAATAGAAATAGAATAACATTTTCAACCAGTAATATTATAAAGAAATATTTTTTTGTGAGAAATGGAATAGCAACAACAAATAAAAAAGGAATCACAATTAGAAAATATTTTAAATCTTTGATTTTTTCTTCTGATAAAAGACTAATAATAAGTAAATAAGCAAAAAGGACAGTTAACCACATTGGCAAGCTCGTCCTTGTTATTAATCCATATACTAAAGCAATTGGATCAATTAAAGCAAGTATTAAAAAAAAGTCAAAGAATTCAGTTTTATAATGACGTATTGCTGGCAAAATCCAGATAATTATACTTGCAAAGTAGAGCAGTTTAGAGATATCAGCTACACTCATTATTCAAAACAAACTGGTGGACAAAGAGTAGAGAACTCTAAAGTTGCATCTGCAGCAGTTAGAGTTAAAGTTGATTCTCTAAGTTCAACATAAATTGGAGTAGTAGCTGCCGAACTCAAAACTTCAACTGCTTTATCTTTCATTGATGCAGCAGATTGAACAGAACCATTTCCAAATGCAGCATTTAAAAATTCAATTACTTTACTTTTGCTAAATATATATGATTGTTCATAACGATCTAATTGAACATTATCCTCGGTTAGGGCATGCTTCTTTTCATCTGTAAGAATTACTTTTCCATTTTTTACTGTGAAAAGTATGTAGTCATTTGCTTTAAGTAGAGCAACCTTTAATAGCTTTGGACTAATTTCAATTGTTGTTTTTGGATTGCCAAATAATTTATTGGCTTCATCTTTCTTGAACAATTTACCAACTTCCCCCATTCTACCCTGGGCAAAAATTGATGTGAATGAAAGTAATAAAATAGAAATGACGAACAATTTGATTGTTTGTTTCATATTAACTCCTGGCTGTTAGTTAATAAATATGTTTAATGACGATTTCAAAATAATTAATGAAATATTAAAATGCTATAAAAATTTTAAAACACCCCATTAATTTTTTCATTACAAAATTTGCAATGACCATCAATAAGATGATATTCTATGACTTCGTGCCAACTTCTTTTGATTATTGGTTTATTGCAACTTGGACAGAATGTTGTGTGACCAATTTCATCCCAAACATTGCCCAAGTAGCAAAATTTAATTCCGGATTGAATTGCGATTTTTCTTGCTCTTTGAAGTGTCTCAAGTGGTGTTCGTTGTTTGTTGTTCATCTTAAAATCAGGATGAAATGCGGTGAAATGAAGTGGAATTTCCTCTCCTAAATTTTGGGTTATCCAATCACACATTTTTTTTATTTCATCTTCGGAGTCATTTTCATCAGGAATGAGAAGAGTTGTAATTTCAAGCCAAACATTAGTTTCTTTAACAAGCCAAAAAAGAGTATCAAGAACTGGTTGTAAATGAGAGAATGTAAGTTTGTGATAAAAATTTTCAGTGAAGGCTTTGAGATCAACATTTGCAGCATCAATAAATTTGAAAACATCTTTTCTTGCCTCTTTATCAATATAACCATTGGTTACCATTACTGATTTTATTCCTTCTTCTTTTGCAAGTTTTGAAACATCAATAACATATTCACCAAAAATTATTGGATCATTATATGTAAATGCGATTGAAGGAA
>Ga0272446_1000801_pt1 | contig 47868 bp, 36 predicted proteins | sample YNPCB0061_FD_194587 | JGI IMG/M metagenome (GOLD analysis project Ga0272446, IMG submission 194587) | Hot spring microbial mat communities from Yellowstone National Park, WY, United States - YNP-CB-006-1 | ecosystem: Environmental > Aquatic > Thermal springs > Hot (42-90C) > Sediment | place...
TCGGTGCCCGATGTTGACAGGTGGTGACTTCGGTTGCGCAGCGGGGTGGTGGGGTGGCGGGGCGGAGTTCGGTGCCCTATTCGGCGGGGCGGCGGCCTACTCGGCGGGGTAGCACGAGGCGGGGCTGGGTTCGGTGCCTTCGCTTCGGTGCCCGATGTTGACAGGGGGTGACTTCGGTTGCGCGGCGCGGTGGTGGGGTTCGGTGCCGATGTTGCTTTTGGTGGTGAGGCGCGGAGTGGCGGAAGGTGGCGTGGGGTGGCGGCATATTAGGCGGGGTGGCGCGGGGCGGGGCTGGGTTCGGAAGGTGGCGCGGCGGCGGCGCGTGGTTTGGTGCCCTTCGGTGCCCGATGTTTGGGTTCGGTGCCCGATGTTGACAGGTGGTGACTTCGGTTGCGCAGCGGGGTGGTGGGGTGCGGTGGCGAAGTTTGGTGCCCTATTCGGCGGGGCGGCGGCCGATTTGGCTGAGTGGCGGGGCGGCCGGGCGGCGGGGCGGCGTTATGGCGGTGGTACGAGGCGGGGCTGGGTGGCCGGAGCGGTGACGCTATGGAATGGAGCTCAAAGCTGGCGGACGGGGCTTTGAGCTTGGAGCAACTTTGAGCTGGGGGCAACTTTAAGCCGAGGAGCGAGGCTGCTAGCGGCGGCGCTATGGAATGTAGCTCAAAGCTGGGGGCGGCAGCGTTAAAGCTAAAACATTAAAGCTAATTAAAGAGCACGGTAAAGTATTCTGCCGCGGTTTTTTTATGAGCCATAACTAGCTTTTAGTCTGATTAAGCTTCTGTTCGTACTCGTCAAGAATTTTTAGCGCTCTTTTTGCCAGTATATTAATGCCGGTTTCAACAAAAGGGTGGTCCTCCGATTCACGCATTTTGTTGTAGAGGTCTAGTCTCCATCCTCCATGGCGCGCCATCATTGCCGCGATGATCTCTTCATTACTCATGCTTTTGATTTTTTCAAGATTATTTGGCGCGTCATCGCTAAAGGGGCTTGTCATTTGGGCTGATTGTTCCTTGTTGTCCAAAAATTGCGCGAACCTTCGCATCAGTTTTTCCCGCGATTGCTGACGCATTTCATTAATATCACGCGCCTGTTGCTGGACAATTTCAGACTCCTTCTTTGAGTAAATTCTAAGCACCCTCCTAACTTTTTCAAGCACTATTGGATTTTCAAAAATCTTGCGAATCGTTTCTTCATTGGCAAGATCTCCGCTCGTGGTTCGTTTGTTAAGCATTGACACAAGCGTCAAGACCCATTTTTCTTTTACCGGCCTTTCAAAACCGTGAGCTAGATTCCGGTTGGCCTTGTCTGGATAATCTTCACAAAAAAGGATCGCTTCACAAAGATTTCTGATAAATTCAGGATATTCAACATCCATCCCCATGTATTTGCGTATTTTAGCGTATTTCTTTGCTTCATAGATTTTATGGTCGTCTAAAACTTTTTCCTTGGACATAAAAGGCTTAATTTGAACCTCAACCGGAATCATGTTGTGCTGAGTCTGACCGCTAACGGTCTTGCCCAACGCTTCGCACTGGACACGATACCAAAATGTAAAGTGAAACGCGCGGTGTTGGCCGGTGCTGTCTCCGTTGGTAGATCCATTTTCAAAACTGTATCGCAACCTATTTTCGGGGATATCCGTGCCAAAAATTGCCATCAGAATGCCTAGAACTTTTTCCACCGCCCGATCAATTTTTTCCACGGACTCCGAGTCCTGTTCAGAAAGAATAATGGAAAATCGCAAAAGATCCCTAATGTCTTCAAGCCGAAAGTCATGGGTAAATTGAAGATCTCGCGTGATGAATTTGCGCGCTATGGAGAATTTCTGTTTGGGGTCTGGAATATCAATATCGTTGATAGCGATCCAATTATCTGGATTGCCGTCACGCGCGCAGTACAGTTCCATGGATTTGTCCGGCATGATTTGCCGGTGCGCGTTTAGTTTTTTTGTAAGATGATCATTGATCGCATTGAGAAGATTGTAATCAATCTTAGATTCTATGTAATCAACAAGATGCATGATGTTAAGCTTGGCGACCGCGCTGGCAAGAAGCCCGTATTTTCGCGGAGTTTCTGGGAGCGTGTTTTTAACAAGCGACATTAATTTCATGATGTCGTTTGTGTTTTTTACTTCGGGATCCAGTTTTCCTTCTCCAAAGAACGCGTCGCAATAATCATTGGCTTTAAGCGCGAGCTCCTGAAAAACCGCCAGTTGTTTTTGGCTATCCGGCGAGCCTTCAGTAACTTGGTTCAATTTTTCGCGCCAAATCTTAGGGATATTCAAAATAGCCATATCCAAGGAATCTGAAGTTAGTTTCCTAAGGTAGGTTTTGATTGGAGAACGCGCGCTGCAGGCTTTGATCAGTTTTTCAAACTCTTTAGGCTTCTGGCTAATGATGTCTTCATAACCAAGTTGCGCAAGCCGTTCTTTTTCTGCAACAAAAATTTCGGAGATGTCTTTAACGGACGGATCACGCAATGACATGATTTTGTCGGTAAGATTTTCCGTGAGGGTTTTAATTTTCTCGCCAATTTTCTTATCTTTGCGGACTCTTTTCTTATTTCCGCGGCCCCTATGATGCGGCGCGGCCAAATAACCGCCATCGGCTAATAGTTCAGACAAAGCAAAAATAATGTGGCCTTTTCTCGCTTCCGTCGCTTCAAGATCTTTGTTTGCCTTCTTCTTGGCTTTCTTAAGATACATCGCCGCGGCCGCCACGTGAGCTGGGGCATCCACGCACTTAAACTCCTCTTGAGGGCAGGTGCAGTGATCTGCGTTGTAATTTGAGCCATTTTCCAGTTTCTTAACCCTCTCGGTTAAACTATGGATTTGCGCGATCATGGCTTCAAACACCTTCATTTCCACGGGTGAAGCTTGAGCAGAAGGAGCACTCTGCCTGCCCGCCAAATCGTTGTTTTTGTTTAAATCGGCTGGAGAATTGGTCATTGCTTTAATGGCCGGCGCGAGTTGTGTTTGATCTTGATCCTCTTGCCCCAAAGCAGGAGTTTGAGATTTTGTTCTTTTTTCCATTTTGATTTGATACGGTACGATTACTGTTAAATTATATCATACATTACCCTTTCGTCAATTAGCTTAGGTTTGACATTTTACTCTTCTTTCTTAAAATGCTTGCTTGATTTGCGTCAAGAATTATGGGAATTTCAGATTTAGAGGTTCACCTCGCACCAAAAACAGTTTTTGAATTAGCACCCGGCATACCGGTTACAAACACCATGATCACGATGTGGTTCGTGATGCTGATCCTGATAGGGCTAGCTTTTTGGGCAAGGACAAAATTGAAGTTTATCCCGTCCGGATTTCAAAATTTGGTGGAATGGGCGCTGGGAGGTCTTTACGATTTCATGGAAGAAGTGGGCGGGAAGAAAGCAAAACAGCATTTTCCTTTCTTTATAACTTTTTTTCTTTTAATCCTTTTTTCCAACTGGTTTGGCATCATGATGGGCCTTGTGGGTGAAGAACTTGGTTTTGTAAGAGCGCCAACTAGTGATTTGAATTCCACTTTCGCTTTTGCTTTAACCGCGTTCGCCTATTTTGAATATCAAGGAATAAGGGCACATGGCATTTTTGGTTATATTGGCCATTTTGTGAACTTAAAAGCCTTGTTCACAAAAGGCCCGATGGGAGCGGTTGATTTTTTTGTCGGTCTTTTGCATATAATCTCTGAGCTAGTTAGACCTACCGCGCTGGCCTTGCGTCTTTTTGGCAACATTTTTGGCGGAGAAATCGTGCTGACCGTGGCTTTTCTGTTATTCAATGCCGCTTTGCCTCTTCCATTCATGATGTTGGAAGTCATGATTGGCATGATTCAGGCATTCGTGTTTTCAACGCTGTTTCTGACCTTTACGGCGTTAAATACCGCCCACGAAGATGAACACGGTGAGCCCGCCCCAACAAAAGATGAGATCGGGCCGCCGGTAAAAGTCGCCATCGGCTAAAGAACGCGTATGCTCCAGTGGTAAATTCTAACGCATTCAGCACTGTGGCTTGAAGAAACTTAGCAAGCACAATCAATTAAATACATATAAACCTATATTTTTAACCCAAAATGATATGAATACAATTGCAGCCGCAATTGCAATCGCGATGGGGGTAGTGATGCCCGCTTTCGCAATCGGAAGAATCGGCACTAAAGCCGTGGAATCAATCGCCCGCCAGCCGGAGGCGACCGCAAAGATCCAGCTGAACATGATCCTAGCCGCCGCCTTTGCGGAAGGCCTTGGAATCTTTTCATTCGTTATAGCGATTCTCATTCTCAACAAATAACCATGAACGCATTCGTTTTATTACCTGTGGCTTTAGCCGCTGAGCCTGAAGCGCAGAACGGAGCGGAAAACGAGACTGCCGCGATGACTGAAGCTTCTACGGTCGCTCCGCATGAAAGCAAAGGCCTAGAGCTTCAACCTTCAACAATCGCTTTTCAAGCTTTGAACTTCCTTCTGCTGGTGATTATCTTGAACCGAATCTTGTATAAACCAATGGTAAAACTGCTGACCGAGCGCAGAGAGATGATCAAAAAAGGCATAGAAAACGCGGAAAAAGCCGAAGGAATGCTCAAGGAATCCAATCAGATTCGTCAGGACATGATCAAACGGGCTAGCGCCGAAAGCCATGAGCTTTTAGAGAAAGCCCGAAAGTCAGGCGAAGAAGTGAAAGCGATTCTCACCGAGCAAGCCCATCTGGAGGCTGAAAAGATTATCAAGGCGGGTTATGCCCGAGTTGAAATGGAAAAAGCCAAGACTTCACAAGAACTTAAAAACATGGCGGTCAACTTAATCGTTAAAGCAACCGAAAAAGTACTGCGTGAAAAGCTTGATCCAGAAAAGGACCGTAATCTCATATTGGAGAGCCTAGAGGCAAAATCATGATCAAATCTAATTCACACATTAAGTACGCGCGCGCCCTGCACAAGGTGGCGCTTCAAGCCGGAGTGGAGCAAAGAGTGCTCCATGACTTGGAAAATCTATCCCTGCTGTTTGCCAATCCAAAGTTTTCAACGGAGATAAGTAAAATTGCTTTTCTTCAAAAAAACAAACTGGAAAAAGTTTTAAAAGAAACTTTTAAGGGCGCGCTTGCTGAGCTTACGCTGAATTTGCTCATCCTGCTGGCTAGGGCGCGAAAGCTGGTTTTATTGCCTCGCGTTTATGATGCTTACACTAAGCTTTATCATGAACACAAGCACGTGGAAGAATTGAAAATTTGCACTGCCAGAAAGCTTTCCGCTGAAGAGGAACAGCTTTACATAGATAAACTCCAGCAAAAGCTGGACAAACCGATCAGCGTTAAGTTCATTGCCAATCCAGCGCTGATAGGCGGTATTCAGATTTACAGCAAAGGGTACGTTACTGATTATTCAGTCAAAAATTATTTGGAACGATTAAAAAAGCATCTGCTTGAAAACTAACAAAATAATGATCGGCGGTTGAGAATTGATCAATCAGCGAAAGTCGTTGTGGTCAATTCCCAATCACTAATTATTAAAGCACAACACCATGCAAATGAACGCCAGTGAAATAACCGAACTGCTGGAAAAACAGCTTGCCAACCTTGATTTTAAACCGGACAAGGTCGGCGTCGGCACGATCGTGTCCCTGGGCGATGGGGTCGCGCAGGTTAGCGGCCTTAATGATGTAAAGATGGGAGAGATGATTGAGTTTCCGGGGGGCGCCTATGGTATGGCCATAAACCTAAGCCAAGACACGGTTGGTTGTATTCTTTTTGATAATGGAGCCACCCTGCGCGAAGGCGACACGGTCAAAAGCACGGGTCGCGTGATGGAGGTTCCGGTGGGACCGGAGTTGACCGGACGCGTTGTGAACGCGCTTGGCATGCCAGTTGACGGCAAAGGTCCGATCAACGCGACTAAATTCCGCCCGATTGAGAACAAGGCGGAAGGAGTGATATATAGGCGTTCGGTTAACACCCCGATCCAAACCGGCATCAAGGCTATTGACGCCATGATCCCGATTGGCCGAGGACAACGCGAGCTTATTATTGGTGACCGCCAACTTGGCAAGACGGCTATTGCCGTTGATACTATCATCAACCAAAAAGGGCAAGGGGTGAAATGTTTTTATGTCGCGATTGGGCAAAAACAGTCAACTGTCGCGGCTGTGGTGGCTAAACTTGAACAATACGGCGCTATGGACTACACGACTGTTATTGCCGCAACCGCGTCAGACGCGGCCGCATTAAACTACATCGCGCCTTATTCGGGTTGCGCGATGGCCGAAGAGGTCATGTACTCTGGCAAAGACGCTTTGATAATTTACGACGACCTTTCAAAACACGCTTGGGCGTACCGTGAAATCTCTTTGTTGTTGCGCCGTCCACCGGGCCGCGAGGCTTATCCGGGTGATGTTTTTTATCTTCACTCAAGACTTTTGGAGCGCGCTTCCAGGCTTTCAGACTCGCTAGGCGGAGGCTCAATGACTGCTTTGCCGGTTATTGAAACGCAGGCTGGCGATGTTTCGGCTTATATTCCAACGAACGTTATTTCCATCACCGATGGCCAGATTTATTTGCTGGGTGATATGTTCTATGCTGGCAAAAGACCAGCCATTGACGCTGGTATTTCAGTATCGCGCGTTGGCGGTTCAGCCCAGATTCCGGTGATGAAAAAAGTCGCGGGCAATATTCGTTTGAGTCTGGCCCAATTCCGTGAACTGGAGGCTTTTGCTCAGATTGGTTCTGATCTTGATCCACAGACAAAAGCAACTTTGCATCGCGGACAGCGAGTGGTGGAAGTGCTTAAACAACCACAATATCAACCTCTGCACGTCTCCAAACAGATTGCCATTATCTATGCCGTGAACGCGGGCTTTTTGGATGATGTTGAACTTGCCGATATTCGCGATTTTGAGACTAAACTGTATAATTTCATGGACGCAAAATATAAAGGACTAGCGGATGAGCTATCAACAGCTAAAAAATTCACTCCCGAACTTGAAAACAAACTTAAAGGCATGATTGCTGAATTCAAGGAAGGATGGAAAAAATAGCCTTATAAGCTTTGCTTTCAAGATTCCGGTAACCTCAAATAGATAATAATTAATTAAATGGCTTCACTACGGGACATCAAAAACAGGATCAAATCCGTGCAATCCACCCAAAAAATCACCAAGGCGATGGAGATGATAGCGGCCTCAAAGATGAAGAAAGCCCAAGCGCAGGCTCTTAAAGGCAGACCTTATCTTAAAAAACTGATGGAGATTATTGCTGATTTAATTTACGTCAGCGAGCCGCCTCTTTCCCATCCACTGTTACAACCCAAAGAAAAAGTCAAAAAAGCTGGCTATATTTTTATGACAGCCAACCGTGGTCTTTGCGGAGGGTTCAACACCAATGTGATCAAAACAATGCTGGAGATATTGCGCGAAAAAAACGATACGGAAGAAATTGTCATCACAGTTGGTAAGAAAGGCCGCCAAGCCATGGAAAGGATCGGCAAGAAAGTGTTGGCCGATTTTGAAAAACTCGGCGATAAGCCAAGTTACATTGACACGCTTGGCATCAGCAAAGTGGTGCTTGACGATTTTTTGGCGGGCAAACTGGATGAGGTTTACATGGTATATAATCATTTTTATTCAACGATGACCCAAAAACCAACGGTAGTTAAACTGCTCCCGCTTGATTTGAACAAAGATTTGGCAAAGCCAAAAATGAAACGTGATTATATTTTTGAGCCAAACAAGGAAAAACTTTTAAACGAACTGCTGACGCGATACATTGAAACAATCGTTTACCAAACCGTGCTTGAATCGGCGGCCTCTGAACACAGCGCCCGCATGATGGCCATGCGACAGGCGTCGGACAACGCGAATGAAATCGTTAGCACGCTGACTTTGCATTTTAACAAGGCTCGCCAAGCTAAAATCACGACAGGCATTCTTGAAATCGTCGCGGGAAGCTAAGCATTGGTCCTGAAAATAAAACCGCCGCATTGGAATACCGCGTATCAATCACAAGCAAAACACTTAATCTTAAAACATTATGGCAAAAGGAAAAATATCACAGGTATTGGGTCCGGTAGTGGACATAATTTTCAATCCGGATGAGATGCCAAAAATCCTAGAGACAGTGGAAATCATGAATGGCGACAAAAAGCTTGTTGTTGAAGTTCAACAACACCTTGGTGACGGACAAGTCCGTTCCGTAGCCATGGATTCTACTGACGGTCTTGTCCGAGGACAAGAAGCAGTATCCACGGGCAAAACCCTAACCGTTCCGGTCGGGGCAAAGGCTTTGGGACGCCTGATCAACGTCCTTGGCGAGCCGATTGACGGACTAGGGCCGATTGACGCGGAACGCTGGGAAATTCACAGACCCGCGCCCAAGTTTGAAGACCAATCCGCCACCACGCAGATTTTTGAAACGGGCTTGAAAGTGATTGATTTAATTTGTCCTTTTGCCAAAGGCGGTAAGATCGGGCTTTTTGGAGGAGCTGGAGTTGGAAAAACTGTGCTTATTCAAGAATTGATCCGCAATATTGCCACGGAACACGGCGGGTATTCGGTGTTTGCCGGCGTGGGCGAGCGTACGCGTGAAGGCAATGACCTGTGGGTAGAAATGAAGGAATCGGGAGTAATCAATAAGACTTCGCTGGTTTTTGGGCAGATGAACGAGCCGCCTGGCGCCCGCTTGCGCATTGCCCTAACCGGTTTGACAATTGCTGAATATTTCCGCGATATGGAAAAACGCGACGTGTTGTTGTTTATTGATAATATCTTCCGCTTTTCACAAGCAGGTTCTGAAGTATCAGCTTTGCTCGGACGCATGCCATCAGCAGTGGGTTACCAGCCAAACCTAGCTACGGAAATGGGCGCCCTACAGGAGCGTATTACTTCCACAAAAGAAGGTTCCATTACTTCGGTGCAAGCAATTTATGTGCCAGCGGATGACCTGACGGATCCTGCTCCGGCGACGACATTTTCGCATCTTGACGCCACCGTGGTGCTTTCACGCGGTTTAGCTTCGCAAGGCATCTATCCGGCCGTGGATCCTTTGGATTCAACTTCGCGCCAATTGGATCCTAACGTGGTTGGGGAAGAACATTATCAAGTTTCGCGCGAGGTACAGCGTGTTTTGCAGAGGTATAAAGACTTGCAAGATATCATCGCTATTCTTGGTATGGATGAACTGTCAGATGAAGACAAGAAACTTGTTACCCGGGCTCGCAAGATCCAGAGATTCCTGTCACAGCCAAACTTTGTGGCCGAAGCTTTTACGGGTATGCCCGGACAATACGTTAAACTGGCCGATACAGTGCGCGGCTTCAAAGAGATCATTGAAGGCAAACACGATGATTTAAGCGAACAGGATTTCTATATGGTCGGCACGATTGAACAGGCTAGGGAAAAACACGAAAGAAACAAAGCGCAGGCAAAATAAGCGTGCCTTAAAACAGTGGTGTTCGGCTCCCGCCACCGTTACTAAAGTAAGCCCCTTTACCAAAGTAAGCCCGTCCTTTGAGGTCGTGAGATCACAAAGGTTATAAAAACCCCAAAAACTTATGTACAAACTTACCATAGTTACAGCAGAGCAAACCGTCTACGAAGGCGAAATTGAGATGTTGGTAGCGCCAGCCGTGGATGGCGAAATCGGCATATTGACCAACCATCACCCTATTGTAACCAAACTGGGACCGGGCGGGATCAAGATCACCAAAAGGGACGGGAGCGAGGAACTGCTTTACACCAGCGGCGGCTATCTTGAATTCAACGAGAACAAGGCTATTTTGCTTGCTGACGTGATTGAGAATGTTAACGCGATTCAGGCTGAAGAAGCCGCGGAAGCTCGCAAAAAAGCGCAGGAACTGCTTATCCACGCTAAAGATGATCTTGAAAGGGACAAGCTTGAAGAAGAACTTAGGGCGATGATGATACGTGAACGTTTGGCGGGTCTCGGCAAGATGACTAAAAAATCGCGCTTGCCTGGTACGGGCAGCGTGAATCCGCCAGCGACCGGCCAATAAATTGCCAGTCCCCTGACCACTCTAATTTGTTTTCGCGAATTTGTTTTCGCGAGACAGACGCGGCGTAAATCATTACTCTTAAAACAGCATTTGTTGCCCGCGAGCTATCTTGAAGAGACAGACGCGCGTAAATAGTTATTCTTAGGAAAGCGGTCATGCGGTTTAAACGCGGCTCTCCCAAATTTTTTGCTTTGATAGGCCGCCGGGCATATTATGCCAAAGTAAAAACTATGCTGACCGAGTAAAGTTGGCATCCGCAAGCATATAAAAATATAAATGCTCTTAACACAGGTATAATTTTGACTATGATTAAGCTAAAAACGAAGGATTTCCTCTCGGGATTTGTGAGGGATTTTGGCGGTTTTTCTGAGTTAGTTTGGCTCATAGTTATTTTGCTCACGCCGTTATTTTTTTGGCCGGCCACTTTCACTTCTTTTGAACTGCCTAAAGTGACGCTCTTCCGGGCGCTGACTTTCATCCTGCTGGTAAGTCTGATTTTCAGTATGGCAAAGCGGAAAAAAGTAGCTTTGCGGTCTGCAAGGTCGGAGCGCGCGGGACTGCAGGCGCGCGCGGCAGTGGTTGAAAGCGCGGCCACGCGACTTGGCGCGCCCATGCCTCAGCCTGAAATCTTGGCAAAGCCCTCCGGCCGAAGTCTGATTCTACCGCTGATACTGCTAGGCCTGACCGTGGCGAGCTGGATCTTGAGCACCGCCCTGTCCCCCGCGCCGGCAGTTAGTTTTTTTGGCTACTATCCAAGATTTCAAGGACTTTACACGCTTTTAAACTACATCTTTTTTAGTACGGCTGTTTTCTTGGCTATTGAAAATCGCCATCAAATTGAGCGGATTTTGAATACGATTGTCGCCGCATCCCTTCTTGTCGCCGCGTTGGCGTTTTTGCAGACTTGGGGCGTGCCTTGGCTTAATTTTTGGGATAATTCGTCCTTTTTGGGCAGATTCTTTGGCACGATGGGGCATCCAGATTATTTAGGCTCCTTTCTTGTAATCGCAATCCCTATTCAGATTGAAAGGATAGCGGCTAACAAGGTTCGTTTATTGGCGATTCCCGCGCTTTCGGCGTCATTGGCCGCCCTGTACTTCACGTTGAGCCGCGCAGCCTTTTTAGGCTTTTTCATCTCCCTGATTGTGTTACTGGCTGCCGCCTGCAAAAAAAAAGGCTTTAAAAAACTGTTCATCGCCTCTTTTTTGACCCCATTACTCCTGTTGACCGCGGTCATTGCCGTTAACATCTTTCAAAAAAATGATCTTATTAAGAATAACCTGATCTTGAACCGGATTGTCTTGAAGGATGAAAACCTGCGTTCAGTAGAAACAAGACTGGCGCTCTGGCCAGCAACCATAAAACAAATCCTTGATTCTCCCCTAATAGGTTATGGCGCCGACACTTTCGCGATAACTTTTCCAAAATACGCCCCGCCAATCTTAAACACGCTTGAGAATCTGGGGAACTATCCAGACCGCGCCCATAATTTTTTACTTGATTATGCTCAACAATTTGGCATTCCGGCACTGCTAGGCTTTTTGGGGTTGATCGGAGTGATTTTTTATAAAGGATTTAGATTTGTCTTTAAGCGGACGGCAGGCTGGCTGACGCCACTTGCTTTAATAAGCTCGCTGACCGGCCTTTTAATCGCGAACTTTTTTGGTTTTTTCGTCACGGTGACTTGGCTATATTTTTGGCTTATTTTAGCTCTTTTGTTGAAAATGGCCAGCGGCACAACCCTCTTAACTGTTGTTAAGCCGGCAAAAACCGCTAACCAAATGACCTGTCAAAATCAACCCATGCCACAGCTAGATTGGGGCAGGTCGTTTGAGATCAGCGCTAAAGCGCCTTGCCAAAAGCAAAAAATGCTTAAAAGACCAATGAGACGGCGACTCCCAAATGCTCAATCGCCTTGCCAAAAGCAAAAGATGCTTAAGAGGGAACAAGGTTTTTCTTTTGCGATGGCGCGTTATTGGGCGGCGTCGTTTTGTCAATCGGCGCTAAGTAATTACGCTCTTTATTTGATGGGCGCGCTGGTGGTAATTGCCGGATCAGCGGCAGTGACAACTCAGGATCTGATGCTGTTTAAGGCGGATCTTTTTTATAGATTGTCGGACCTAAACCGCGCTAAAGAATTAGCGCCAATGATAAGTTATTACCATTATCGCCACGCGGAAGTATTGACCAAAGCGAGGAATATTTCTGCCGCCAACTCAGCTCTCGCGCGCATGGGCGCCCTAACTGGATACGATGGGCTTTATTATTTGCAAAAAGGGATCTTGGCAGCGACCACTTTTGTTCAATCCACCACCGCTTCAAACCCGGACCCGGATTTAAACACGGATGCGGCTGATTTTTTAGCATTTGAAATTGCTCTTCAAAAAATGCCAGCCTACGCGCCAGCATATCGGGCATATGGCGAGGCTCTTTACAAGCGCGCCGTTGCTCTTGATCCCGCTCCATTGAAGCCAGACGCCACGACCATGTTTAATTTTAAGGCCAAGTTAGCTCTTGATCCAGCCCCCCAGAATATAGACGCCACGACCAATACCGGCCCGAGCGCCAGCCCTAATTTATCCAAAGCAAACCACTTTGCTGATTCATCCGGAGCAAACCAAAACGAAGCAGTCAAACAAAGTGACTCAGCCCAAAAGACGCGCTCTCTCCATGACCGCGCCAGCGCCCTCTACGCCCGTGCCGCTGAAGTTCTGCAACAGTACTTAGACATTTGCCCGCGATATTATCTTTGGAAAAGCGATTTGGGCGCGCACAGCTTAGATGAGCAAAATCGCTATCGCATCTTTTACAAACTTAATCCTGACTTCAATGATATCTTTCCGCTAATTGCTTCGGCCTACGCCCACTTGCCTCAAACCAAGGACAATGCCGCTAAAGCGGCTTATTACAATACAATGCGATAACTAATTTTTAATTTATTTACGCAAAGGGCGCGCTTATTTATGCCGCGCGGCGCTTATTTACGCAACGGGCGCGCTTATTTACACCGCGGCGCTTATTTATGCCACGGCGCTTATTTACACCGCGGCGCTTATTTACACCGCGGCGGCTTCTTATAGTGCCTGTCAAAATCAGATTTGGCCGCAATCAGTTTTGTTGCCACAAGCTGATGATTTGCCACCATCAAATTAGTTGCGCTGATTGTATGAATAAAACGCGATAGATGATGCTTGTCAACATCCGGCACCATAAGGCTACTTTTTCACGCCGGCCCCCATCCCAGCCCCCATCTTTTCAGCCAGTTCTCCCTTTTTGGCCGCGATGGCGTTATCCAGCACTTTGGCGTCACCCGGGCGGGAGGCGTATTGACCGCTTTGATATTCATGTAAGATTTCCTCAAGTCGGCGCCACTCTTCCTCCTTGATCTGCTCTGGGGTCTTGCTGACGACGGTACCAATTTTTTTGACAATTTCCATGTATTCTTCAATCTTGGCGACCATTTGCTGATCCACGTACGGTCTGAATTCAAAGACGCTGGCGCTTTCTTTGTCTGCTTCAGCTTTATTTTCAATCTTATGACCTATGCCTTTTACGATGCCTTTGTGAGCAAGGAAAAAATCGGAGACGTCAATCCCCTTCATCTGCAATTCTTTCAAAGCGCCTTCTATTTTTATGCCGATGTCCTTTACGGCCGCGGTTTGCGCGTCTTTGTTGGGCGTGCGCTCGCGAAGTACCTCGCGCCACATCGCCGATAACCCATATCTATTTTCGGTCGCCGCGTCAAGGGCTTGGCATAGATTGCCTATATAAGCTCGCGTTTCATCAACATGGGTTTTGACGGTTCGTGACGAGTCAGCGAGCGCGTATGAGTAATAGTCTGATTGGCTTAACCTAGCGTAGTTGCCGCCATGATAAAAGCGATCATCAAGGACCGCGTCAAACTTGGTAAAAGATTTAATTAGGTCAACAAGGTTACGCATATCCTTCTGCGCTTCTTGAGCATTACCGCTCTTTTTATGCTCATCCAACATTTCCAATTTAACTTTAATGAAATTGTTAAAGCCAACAATGCTGTTTTTTAGACCGGGAGTTGAAATCTGCTGAGTAGCTCCTCCCTGTTTGGTGACAATCTGGTCAATCATCGCGTCCGTAAGAAAGGCGGCGTGAACATCCATGTCATCATGATCCCACCTGCCGGCGTTGCTAGCTGCCTTGTGCAGACGAGTCCTCATCCAGTCATCCCAAACCGCGACTTTATAAACAAACTCTCTTGTGTGGGCTCCCGGGCGCAAATCCTTAGGATGAGTCACGGACATTGGATCTCCTCCAAAATCTTTGCTCAAATAATCCTTAATCCATCTGCGGAAGGTATTAACATCAGGCATACCTCTGATAGGATTTCCGTCTTGGTCCAATTTGGGCTCCAAATTGTCGTCATACATTGGCACGAGCGGCGAAACCAAAAAATCCAGAATCGGAAAATTATTGAGCAGTTCTCCTTCCAGCGCGGCAACGCGGTCAATGTGCAAAAGAGTTTGCCCGTGCGGCCCGCCTGAAGTGGATCCAACACCCATAATGATAAAAAATAATTTATCTTCAAAACTCAGTTTGCCTGCCGAGATGGCATAATGGATATATGATTCATATTGCGCCGCGTTAACGTATTCGCCATGCAGATGCTGATATAACAGTTTTGAAAGCGCCGTTCTTAAACCGCCGTTTTTCTCAGGATCGTTTCCAAGACGGATCGCGTGATCTTTAAAGTTGCTTTTGATGCTGTTATACGATGAATCTTGCTTGTTGCGGAATTCACGGAAAGTATCATTTCCCCACCAGCTGTCCATATACTTTTCAATCGCGTACATGTAGTTATTTTTATTGACCCACATGACCTCGCCATTTTCATCGCGCAGTTTGCCATACGCGTATTTATTCATGGCATCCCAAAAAGCGTGATCATCCCATCTCATCTGCCCTTTTTCGCACAGCACTGTCACGGCCGCTTTTAAAATATCTTTGGTCGGGGCCGCGTGAAGTTCGTGTTTCAGAAACTCTATACCCATGGTGCGATAGTGTTTAATGTGGTGATCAACTTCTTCGTTTTCGGCGTGCTGAGCCACGCTTTTAAATTCAGCGCCAAGTTCTGTCCAAATCGGCGCAAACATCTCTGAACCAACCGTGCCGACTCGATCATGTTCGCTGCGCTTTAGCTTGCGCTTTGTCAATTCAATGACCGTTTTTCCCATTTCATACAAGCCATGCAGCGATATGAAATGTGTGTCAGACCATAATTTTTTAAAGTAACTAACTGAATGACCAGCATGTTCGTGGCTGTCCGAGTGGGCGGGGGAGGCGCCGGGATGTTTACGCGATTCGGCTTTTCTTTTGTCTACTTCTTTCTCCTGTTCTTTAAGGACTTTTTCTTTTTCAAAGTTATCTTTGCTCAATTCTGTGGCCTGCGCGGCTTCGGATTGGGCGGTCATTTTTTCTACTTCATTGCGCTTCACCCAGCGCAGGAAGCCCGTAAAAGAGTATTTGCGGCCGTTATCAAGGGTAATGTGGTCCTTGCCAACCTCCTTGATGACAAAGGTTCGTCCGCTCCCGTCATCGTATTTAAGGACTTCTTGCGCTTCAACCCTAATAGGTGGATAGTCAGCGTTTTTCCTCTCATAGAGGCTATTCAGGTATTCATTGTGAGCGATTAGCTCATCGCGCAGTTTGCCAATATCGGTGATCTCCTTCATTGCCTCGTGCTGTTTGTGCCACTTGGCGAATTCTCCATAAGTAAGGTAACGGTTTGGCGTGCCTTCCGGGCTGAGCTTTACATCCTCACTTAACACGATTTGCCCTTGAACTTCATCAATCTTCTCAATCTTTAAAGTTTTTTCCTCAATTTCCAGATTTTTATCCGCTTCAGCCTGATAAACATAAGTGTAAGTATCCCCAGCCGCGACTGGATGCCCAACGCTATTTTCCAGTTCTTTTAAGGTGTCTATTTTTTCTGTCGCTCCCCAAGCGTCCACAAGACGGATAAAGCCGCTTAGCGTAACTTGGTCAGTAACTTTTTCGCCGGTTTGAGGATTCGTGGATTCCACCGTAATCAGCGGACTGCTTTTGTCCAAAAATTTGATTTCTTTGATCTCGGCCTCCATCCGCACGGGTTTAAGCAGACGGTCTTTGTCTATTTTTAGGCCAGTGTAAGATAATTTTTGGCCAGCGACCATATTGATACCAGTGCTTAAAATCATGTTTTTGATGGCTTTCTCCCGTTCCGCTTTTTGCGTAATGGCATCGCCCACATGCTCCATAATACGGCGCAATTCCGCCGCTTTCTTGCGGACATCGTCTTCAACGCGCTTGTTCTTTTCGGCTTGCTGTTTTTTTAGTTCAAGGATCCTCGCGACAGCCTCCTTGCTTTTTGCGTCATCGCATTTGGCGGTAAGTTCATTAAAACCTTTTTCCGCCTTGATGCCCAGTTTTTTATCTTCCTTTCTGCCTTCCGCGAAAGCGTCATCAAGGTAATCCAAGGCAACGATTTGCTTAGCTTCATCCGCCGTGACTTTGCCCGCTTTGACCAGCGGTTCAAGCGCTTGTTGAACTTTAGCGTCAAACGCTTCGTTGTTTCTTTTGTCAAAACTGTTGAGTTCTTCCAATTCCTGCTTAATTTTTTCAAAGTCACGCTTAAGATCTTCCGAGATATCTTCACGTTTTTTGTAGGCCTCTTCCCAAACCTTGGCGTTTTCTAGCATCTCCGCGCTGAAATTTCTTGTCCGATTGATTATGTTCACAATTTCGGCTCGCGCGCTGGATTTTGGCTGTGATTCAGCGCCAAGCTTAGTTTCCACTTTATCCGCGGCTTTATTCTTTTCAGCAGACCTTGGCAACCTTGGCAAACGCGCGATAAAATCAGCTTCTTGATATGAGCCGTCAGCCACTTTGCGGGCGGCTTTAAGTACTTTCATCTTGATCGCGTCATCTCCGTTTTTAAGCGCGTTCAAAGCGTCCGTAACCGCGTCTTTGCTTAATTTTTTTTCGTCTTCCAGCTCAAGCAGGCGGTCTTCAAGGTTTTCCATCGTGATAGCACTATTTGCGGTTTCCTTGCCCGCTCCTGTGGCAGAACCGCTTCCTGATTGTCCCGCTCCGGATCGGCCGAAAGAACTGTTAGCAAAAATAAGCCTTTTTTCGGACACTAAATCGCGTGGTGCCTCCAATTCCGAGTTTAAGCAAAGATAGCGTTTGATCATACTGTATTTGGTTAACAGATGCCATCTTGATGGCGCCTTACGCCGTGTTCGCACGGAACACGCGCCACGATGGTAAACGTCTTATGGCTGTGAGCCTGATTGCCCGGTCCGCGTACTGCGCTTGGCTTTACGGCCGCGGGCGCGCGCACAATCGTCTGCTCTGGAAGGTTGTTGGTTTTTGCCGATTTTATTTTTTGGTTTTGCATCATTTTATCAAATTTTTTGTTTTTGTCAATGCAATTTGTGTGCTATTTTTTTGCGCTCTTTGTTGTAGGTTCTCGCCAAACTGCAGTCGCGACAGGTTCTGGTCTTTCGATGTTTTTGGCACCTTGAAGCACTGTTTTTAGTTCACCTGTTTCCGTACTGGCTTTAACAGCTGGCGTATCCATCTTGATAATTGCGTCAAGCTCGTTTCTTAATTGCTGTGCGATTTGTGGGTCATTCAGACCATGGGATTTTAGCGCCGCCCTTCTTTGTCTAATCAAATTATCAAGCTCATCCTTTGTAGTTTTTTGAGCCGCCTCTTGGGTAAAGTGTTGGCTTTCTCTTATAAACTCATCAAGCTTTTCAAGAGCTGATTTGTCTTGTCCTTCATGCGCTAACAGAACTTGAAGCGCTTGATCGGCGGCTTTTTGGTCTTTTTTAGCCATGGCGGCACGGTAGTCTTGAACTGCTTTTTGTTGCTCTTTAGACAGTTGCTGTACATGAGCGGGGAGGGCAACATCAAGAACATTCTTTGCCTTAGTATGGTCAACCATTTCAACTGGCGCAGGTTTATTCTTCGCTTGATTTGGTGATGGTTGGGCATCCTGAGCTTCAGATTTTCTCGGTATATTAAACTTCCTTCCGTATGCGTCAAGCATATTCCATGCTTTGTTCTTTTCATCAGGAGACATTGTGCCATCCTGCATCTTTTTTATTAATTCATCATTAATGTCATAACTACTTCTTAGGAGGTTACGGAACTCACTGAACTCCTTCTTTTGTAGCTTCCTGCCAAATTCAAGCCAATAGGGGTTGAAGTTCTTTACGTTCTCCCCCATTTCAAGACCAGCTTGCACCAGCTCTTTTGGATCTTTAGCGTTAGCCGCCTTATTTATATATTTAGAATAATTTCCTTGTAGCCACATATCGGTAAGTTGTCCTGCCTGCTTGTTAGCCTCGCTTGCCAAACTAGTTGGAATATTTTGGATGGCCGCGAGCCCGGCGGCCAGCGAATATTTTTGCGGCTCTTGACCCGGCTTTTCAGCCCCGGTATAAACAGGAAAGAGGGGCGCGTACTGGATTGCCGATGCCGCGAACTTGCCCACTCCTTCAACAGTGCCTTTGATCTTATTGACGATACTGTCCGCATAAGTTCCACTGGCGGCTTCAAAAACGCCCATCCAGATGACGGCTATTGTCCCTACCGCGATAATTAGATCCTGCAGTGTTGACAATCCGGAAGTCAAAAGCCCAAGGCTGACGTTTTGCGTGGAAAGGCCGATACTTGCAAGACCAGTAAATTGTGAATCCTTGAGTCCGTTTAACATTAGAAATCCGATGGTCATCATGATAGCAATTGGCAAAGGCGCGATAGCGTTTTTAATGAATTTTTTCTTCAAATCACCGCCGCCCACTGAGCCAGCAATATTTTCTGGCAAGACATATGTCAATACTATTAACGGTGACAACACCAGCGTAACCCATAAAACAACCAACCTTATCACCAGAATCGCGAATAACGCAATGAACGCGGTCGTAAAGACTATAAACAAAGCGGCCGCAAACAAAGTGTTCAGAGCTAGACCGCTGAAATCGCTTACTCCCTCGCTGATTTTGCCCCAGTCCGATATCTTGGAGAGATTGGTTGCCAGTACTATTCCAGCGTTATTCGCGTCAAAATTGGCGAAAAACGCCTTGGCATCTCCCTTCAATTGGGCGGCTTGATCACACCATGCAGAATTAGCTTCAATATTTTGCATATAGGTTGCGCCCTGCCCATATAATCCATGACAGATCGTCTGCATCCAATTGGTGTCGCTAAGCGGATTCTTTTCTATGCCCGGCTGTACTGATGCGGGCAAAGCAAAAATCGCTGTAGTCATAACGCCAACCGTATCAATAATCAGTTTGACGCCAAAAAAAGAAAAATTGACGGCAATTAGACCAATCACAAACTTGGGCAGGATGGCTTTCAACTGGAAACTCTGATTTGAACCACCAACAACATTGTAAAAAGCAATGCCAAGCAAAACCAAAACAAAAAGAATATTTACAAAATTCCTGATCTGGACCCAGATTGCCAGCGCGCGTTCCTCCATGCCTGCTCCAAATAGGATATCGTTTTTCATCAGACCGCCTATTAAAAGTAATACTGGCCAAATCAGCCTTTCCATGAATTTAATCACGAAGGTAACAAAATATGTGATTTTTTGAAACATCTCATCAATCGCCCCACTGGAAGCGCTGGGGGTTGCCACTTCAGAAGGGGCGGCCAAGGCCAAGCGCGGGATAACCAGAAAAGCAACGACCGCGAGCAAGCCGGCCATCATCATGGCGCGTCTGTGGCGATGAGCGAAGTGCTTTGCTCTCCTGACAAGGTTGATGATTTTTGTTTTCATTTTTCTTTTTTGATCAAGTTTTATTTATGTAAAGAAAGCTCCACCCACAAAGTTAGCAAGCGCAATTTTAAAAGACGCGCAAACAAGATCATGCGGCGGGTGGAGTATAAACTGCTCGGCCATTTGAGTAAAAACGCGCGCGATCGTGTCTGACACCGCGGCTAGCATATTCAAAAGCATGGCGTTTTGATCGGAATAATTTGTTGTTGCCACCGCGCCGGCGCCAACAATCGTGCCGCCAAGCAGGATGCCGTTTGCGCTTATAGCGGCGATCACGCCCCATGGCTTTTTTTTCTTTTTTGAACCGGCCGTGATTTGCTGGGTCCCCGCGGGGCGAGTAAAAGTTGGCGGTATGCGCGCACCGGCCATTTGCGTTCGTTGCGCTAGAACAGTTTGCTTTGCGCGCATAATGCTGGAAGGCGGTAAAGGCCTTGGTCCGATTGTTGGTTTCTTGAATTTTCGCGCGAGGGGTCGGCTGGCGGTTGTTGAAATGGCGGGCTTCATCCCCTCACCCGCTGATGTCCACGCGGGCTGTTGTTCCCTTGCTTTGGCGCCAGCTGGAAGGTTTATTCCGGGAGCGGGAAGTTCTGCTTCCATTGCCATGTTCGGCAGTTCACCCTCAAGTCCAGGTCTAACCAATCTTAAATGATAACCCGTGATTGGTATTGCGGGTCTTTCGCCTTTCTTAGCCGGCTTACCCGCTCCCTGTTTTTCCGGCGCTTTGTTGGGACGGGTGCGTTGCAACATTTGCGCGGCGTTATTGTCTTTGAATCCCATCAGATCTTCCTCACTGCACTTAAAGCTTAAAATCATGCCATCTGGCATTTTCATTGGCCTGCCGTCGGCGTCAAGAAGCGTGAACTCAAACTTGTCCGGATCGGCTTTTCCAAGAGCTGTATTGATCTTAACCCGCATTTTTTGCCCCTCACGATCCGTCACTTCGCCTTTTAGAAAACCGTTCTCGTCCAGGTTCCATTGTTTCCGCGGATTATTGAAAGTGTCTGGCGTTATTTGCAAACCATTGTCAGCAAGAGCGGTCACAAGATCTTCATTTTTTCTCTCTAAGCCCGCGGCCGATGAGTACTGAAAATCGTTCTGAAGGTCGTAGAATTTAGCTTGCTCCGCCTCTTCAGGTCTTTCTTCCGCCGTCAGCATGCCTTGAACGTTGCCGGCCGAGATTTTACCTCCACTTTCCAGCGCCGATTGAGCCGCCGCGGGATCTTTCATCTTGCCAAGGCCAACTGCCAGCAACGGCGTCACTTTCATCTCACGGATGGCTGGATTGTTGGAAGCCGCGGCGGCCCGAATTTCTTCTTCTGAAATGTATCTTTCCACCCCGTCCACGATAATAAGTTTTAATTTTCCCGCCAAAAGCAGTTCGCTGTCACGCGCGATTTTTTTTAACAGCGCGTGGTTACCAGCCGCCTCGGCCGCCTCTTGATCCGCTTCAATTAATTGCTTGATTCTTTCTTGTTCAAAATCATTGGTGATTCTATAAGCAAGGTTGTAAAGATTACGCGAGGCTTCAAGGTTAAAATGGCCGTCTTGATCTGGCATCAATGCGCTTCTAGTGCCTTCACTTCCGGAAAGGCGAAAGCGGAGGATGATGTATTTGCTGAATTCATCGGTAAACGCGTACCAGAATTTTTTGTTCTGCTCGGTTGTATTATCCAAAAAAGGCCGCTTGCGATGCTGATCCTGCCGTTCTTCAAAATAATACCTTACAAACTCGTCTCGCTCTATCGTCGTCAGCGGCTCACCAACCAAAAGCCTTTCCATAAAGCGATTCTTTTGGCTTTTGGCCAAATCCGTCATAACTTCCCCCAGCAGGGGCAGCATGTAGCGCAAAATGAATTGTTCATTGAATTGTTGCATAATTAAGCGATAATCGGACCCTGCTCAGCTTTGGTTGTTTTTTGATCGGATGATGCCGCGATTGGCAAGTTATCGGCTGGCGCGGGCGGCCTTACAGCGGAAGACATGGCGGAAGCGGGATTTTCAGGTAAACTGCCCGCGCCGCTTGGCTTTTGGGTGGCACGCACTTCCATTACCAGCGCGGCAAAGCTTTGGTTGTCTTCTATCTTCAAAATATTCGCGCATCCTTCAGCGACCATGTTTAGTTTGATGTTCACGGACTCCTCACTGACAAAAGACATGCTTTGTAATTGAGCAAGTCTTGCCGCCTGATCGTTATTCCCTTGAGCTTTTTCCTGTTGGATCAGCTCATTCACGGTCACGAGCGGTTTTTCTCCTTTTGCTAATTTTTCCCGGCGCAATGCCAACATCGTGCCATAACCGCCATGATCAAGATAAGCCACTAACGGAGCAGGCGCGTTGAGAATGATATCGGCGATTTTCCCTTGAGTTTCAATCTCAAACGCTGACTTTTCATCGTTGGTCGTTCCACCAAGCTTATCAATTCCTCGCGCGACCACGCCCGCGCCAAACCATGGATTTTTCCTGCTCATCGTGCCTGTTGCGATTTCAGTTCCTGCCAAAGCACCCGCTAAGCCAGCGTAGACATAGGGATTTTTCAGAATTGCTGACTTATTTTGCCAGTTTGCGGCAATATTGAGCGTTGTGAGAATCATGCCCCATAATGCCAAAATCCCACCAATCAGCGGCCGTCCGACCACGCGGTTCATAATATTTTCCGCGTACACGCCTGAATATTTTCGCGTGTCTTCCTCCCGCAACAGTTCGCGGTATTTTCGCGCTTCAACATCGTAAAAGCCCTCTTCAAGCTTTAGCTTGAAGGACGAGTCAAATTGCTGTTGAGTCATGATGCCTTTAGCGATGGCTTCTTTCATCAATGCCTCGCCCTGATCGCGGCTTAAAAGCCCGACCTGAAGAAATCCGTCAATAACACTGACAGTTTGGCCGCGTTTGGGTCCCTCCATTAAGATCTGGATGAGGCGGTACCGTTGCTCAGGGCTCATCAGTCCGATTAAAACGCCCGCTGTCGTGACTTCAAAAGTATTTTTAGCATCGGTTTGCTGTTGGACAATGTGATACGGTTGAAGAAGATTGATGACATTAGAGTAATCGCTGGAGGTGAGATCATCAGCTTTGGCCTTGCCAGCGGTTAGTTTTAAGCCTGTTTCCTCTAAATCTGGATTTTCGCGCGTCAAATTTTCAATGCCCTTGATCGCTCTTTCCACGGCTCCAGCGTCAGCGGAATTAATGTACTCACCAGTTTTTGTTCGCATGATCACCCCTTCAATTAGGCGCAGTTTAGTTTCAGCTTCCGCGGTGGCTCCAGAAAGTATTTCCCTTAAAAGGTTCATTCTTTCAGCCGAGATGGTTAGACTGGGGCTTGCTGACATCTCTTCGTATTTTTTCTTCCTATCGTTGAAAATTGTTTCAATGTCGCTGATCCAAGCCGCTTTCATTTTCTCTAGTTCCGGATACCCTCTTTCTGAAAGGGCGGGATTGGCGGCGGAAACATATTTTTTGAAAATATCTTCAACCCTGTCCACCATTTCCTTTTTCTTTTGCTCAAAATCGGCATCCTCAAGCCGACCACCCTGTGTTTTATCAGCGTCATTGGCAAAGCTTTCAAATTGACTTGTTTGCGTTTGATCAGTGCCCATAGACTAAAGCTTCAAGATACGTAAAAATAATTCGCTAAGTCTTTCATCCTTACCCTCCCATTCCGCTATCTGCCCCACTAAAAATGAGCGAACTTCCACTGGATCCTGTTCCCCAAGCTGAATAACGACATCGGCCCAGAAACGCTTGGCCACGCGCAGGTTTAAAGTTTTAAGTCCCGGTTTGTAGTAGATCCAAAAAGCCTGAATTTGGCTGTATGGAAAAAACACGCCGGGCATCCTGATCCCAAATTCAGTTAATTCAATCCGGATGTTCTTGGGAGGATGATATACGTGCGTGTATTGGTAAACCGCGGTAAAAACAATCACCGCCAGTCCCATTGTCCAGTTGGAGGTTATTGCCGCGTAAATCAGTGTTAAAACCACAACCAAGCCCGCGGCAATATACCAGCGCGAGCTTTTGCTATAACTGGTGTATTCTGGGGCGATCCAGCTAATGACCGTTGCGCCTTCCTTAGCTTTGTGAGTTAAATGGTACGATTCTTTGGTTTTATTTTGGTGTTTTGGCATATTTTTTTGTTTTTTTTTGCCTTTTTTCAAATAAATCTTTTTATTTTAGCAGAAAGACTCTTTTTCCTCAATCAAGCGGGGAAACTTATGTCAAAAAAACATTGACATTTATTGATATTGTTTTGCAACGCAATACAATCCGAACATTTTTCTGCCACGAACTATATTTTATCCCGCAATGAATTGTACCAAATTTCAGCGGCCTTTTTAAGATTAAGGTCAATGATCTTTTCGCTGTTCCCAGCGCCTATGCAATTGCTTTTAGCGCGCCTCGTAAAAACGATCCGCTCCCGCATGGTGGTAACACCTATCTCATAAGCTTTAAGCCCGTTTTTTTCACAAATTCGCTCAAATTTGGCCGCGTTATCCGCTTTGACTTCAACCACAAAGCCGCCTGTTTCTGAAAACAATTTTTTGTAATCAGCAAGCTCACAAGCCCCCCCACAGCTAGAGCATCCATGACTGTGGCCGCACTCTGAAGGCACCATGCTTAGATCAACCAATACTCCAATCTTACCATCCGCCCGCCCTCCAAAAGCCATTTCGGCAATAGTTACGGCTAACCCGCCTTCACTGATATCATGCGCTGATTCCACCAGTTCCTCTGCCACCGCGTCGGTGACGGCATAAATTTCGGCCATTGCTTGCCTAAAATCCGGCTTCGGCACTTTCGCGCCAAGATACCCTTTAAGCCTGTAATATTCCGACCCGCCTAGTTCATCCTTGCGCGCCCCTAAAAGATACAATTTATTGCCGGCCTTTTTTAGTCGCATCGTCACGGCTTTTCGGTAGTCCGCGATTTTGCCAATACAAGAGATGATTGCCGATGGCGGCACATGGCCATTTTTGCTTTCGTTATAAAGACTGACATTGCCTGAAATCACCGGTGTCGGCGATTCACGGTGTTCCTTAAGTTTGACGCCATTGCAAGCGTCGGCGATGCCGCGAATGCCTTCCTTAAGCTCCCACATCTGATCCGCTTTTTCAGGATTGCCGTAATTTAAACAATCGGTTATGGCCAATGGATAGGCACCAACGGCGGCCACATTCCTCATTGATTCAACTACCGCGGAGGCGGCGCCGTAATACGGGCTTATCTGCGCGTACCTTGGATTGCCGTCGGCGGCAAACGCCACTCCGATCCTTTTTGTCTGTTCATCAATAGGCTCGTCTATCAGCGGACACATCACTCCAGCATCCGCTTCTCCTGCTTCAATCACCGTGAAGCCCTGCACCTGCTTATCGTACCGTTCAAAAATCGGCCGGCGCGAGGCTATATTCTCGCTAGCTAATAGTTTCAGCAGCTCTTTACCGTAATCTTTTGGTTCCGGGAGCTCTGGTTCTACGATAACAGTCTTGATTTCTTTATAGTCGCGATCATATTGCAAACCTTCCGTAATATCAGTAGAACAAGCGTTGACATATTGTTCTCCACGGTAAGTCAAAACAAAATTGCCTTGTTTAACCTTGCCAATAAGACAAGCTCTGGCGTTTTCAGCCACGGAAGGCAAATCCCATTTCACATTGTAGTGGTCAAGGATTTTCCGCGTAAGGCTGGGGTGACACATCCAAGTGAAGCGCTCCTGTGTTTCCGCGCACGCGATCACCGAAGGCGGAAGATCTTCAATTGCCACATTTACTTTTCCCAAATCTATTTCAGCGCCAAGACGTGCTTTCGCGACCTGCTCAACCGTGGAACAAGTGATGCCCCCGGCGCCCATGTCTTTGAAACTTACATTCTTAAGCTCCCCCGCTTTTTGCAGAATTTTAAAGAGATCATAGGTAGAAACAAGCAGGTGGCGCTTTAGAAAAGGGTTTGGTTCTTGAACCGCGCCCTTATTTTTTTCTTTTTCCGACTCCTCAAGAATGCCGCTGGCAAAGGCGGCGCCTCCCATTCCACTTAAATCGGTGGGCTTGCCTACAATGATAATGTCCCAATTTTCTTTTGCCGCTCTTGTGGGGACATAGGAGTGAATAATCTGCGACTCCTTGATTAAACCAAAAGTAACAACGTTGACAAGGCAGTTATCGTTGAATCCGCTGTTAAAATAAGCGTCGCCGCCAAGGTTCGCCACACCAATCGGATTGCCATACCCGGCAATGCCGCTCACTACCCCATCAGCAACGCGTCGTGATTCATTCTTGTCAAGCTGACCAAATCTAAGGGGATCCATGCACGCGATCACCTTAGCTCCCATGCAAACAACGTCGCGAACGCACCCTCCTATGCCCGTGGCTGCTCCTTCAAAAGGCACGATTTGTGAGGGATGATTATGGCTTTCGTGGCTGACAACAATGCCATAACGGTCTTCTTTTACTTTGGCCAGTTCAACAATGCCTGCATCTTCACCGGGCCCCAAAATCACATTAGGCGCCGATGTTGGCAAGGTTTTAAGATATTTTTTACTGCTTCTGTATGAACAATGCTCTGATCCTTGAATTCCCCATAAAATTGCCTCCGTCACTGTCGGCGGCCTTCGCAGAGTCTTCTCCACTTTCCGAGCTTCTTCAACGGTCAAACTGATTTGGTTTTCCTTGAGGATTTTCTTCAAATCCTTGTCGGAAAGTTTTTCAAAATCCGGAAGGTCCTGCATGTTAGCATTGTAACGATGTTTTGACTGCCCGCAAAATTTTTTGACTGACCAAGTCTTTGAAAAACTTGTGTTAGCGGCCACTGTTGACAAATGGGAGCAAAGCCATGTTGCGCGCCCTCTTGATCGCGACCGCGAGGGCTTTTTGGTACTTAAGATTTACCCCAGTGTAGTAACGAGGAACAATTTTTGAGTACTGTGATACATATTTGCGCAGAAGGTTAATATCCTTGTAATCAATGTATTTGACCTGTTGTTCCGTGAAAGGGCAGTTTTTGTTGTATTTATTCTTAGCCATTGCTTTGATTGATTATAAAATATTTTGAGACGATGACCGTGTCATAGCCTATTTTTTTGCCCAGCGCGCTGTTAAAATCGCAAAAATGCTTGGCACAGCGGCGCCATTGCCTAAAAGTTGATATCTGGATTATCAATAATGCTCTTCAATTTGGCATCAACATCTTCAAGGGTAGGTTCTTTTGGTTTTGTCTCTTCTTTTGCCTTTGCTTCTTCTGGCTTGGCATCTTCATTTGGCGCCTCCTCGTGCCCTGCTTCAAGTTGAGCCGGCGCATCATCCTTGCTTGCTTCTTTCTTCGCCCCAGACTTCACTGTTTTGACGGACGATTTTGACGCGGCATTTTTTTTCTTCGCTAATTTTTGGGCTTGCTTTTCTTCTTGTTCTTCGGCCTGTTTTTCCATGAGTTCCGCGTATTTAACTGGTTTGTATGATCCCGGCAGGCGCACGATCATGTGCCGGAGCAGTTCGGGTTCAAGCCGAAAGGTCTTATCCATTTCCTGTATCAGGGTAGGATCCGTGATAAAATCAAAGACCGCATAAAATCCTCTGTCATGTTTTTTAATCTTGTAAGCAAGATCACGCGCGCCCCAGATCTCCTCAAAAAAAATCTCGCCAGCAACACCATTTTTTTTGGTTGAAAGAACCTTGCGTATCTCATCAAGGCGTTTTTTGATGGCATCCATTCCAATGTCAGGGTTGATGATTACCATCAACTCATATTTATGCGCGTCCTCGCGGACATGTTCTTCGGTCATATCTTTCTATGGGTTAAGTAATAATGACTTAAGTCCCGACCTCAGGTGCCGGGACAGAAAGAAAATATTGCGGGCAAAAGCGCCATGCTAGCGGAGATTATCAGATAAACGTTTCCAAAGCAAGTTTTTAATAAATATTATTTTCTGTATTTATATTCACTGTGTCAACTAGCACTTGACGATAGTATTTTTTGATATTTTATTAAGTTTTTAATGAACCTTTTTTGCCACCAATAAGCCAATCTTATACTCGCTAATAGTAGCCGATCGCATACTAATTTAAACAATATCAATACTGTTTAGTCAACTTAAAGGGCTTGTCACCACTTTTTGAGCTCATGTAATGTAGTTAGATGGAGCATATTGATAAAGTCAAAAGTCATTAATCCCAAGACTATTAATAGTTCAGCTCTAGCACAATCAGGGGTAAACGAGTCAGCCAGAATGGAACGTCATAAAAGAGTATTTGCTGGCACGGCCCGTCTGTCGTTCGCAAGGTTTGCTAGTCTTTCAATATCCTTTGCAGGAAAACAAACTGTAAAAAGCTTGTTCAGTCCTTATCTTAATTATTTGAGCAAGCGTGAAGTCATTAGCGAAAAATCCGCCGCCAACAAGCTGTTTCGCAGATACGCTTACGCGGTAGCTGGCTTGTTTGTAGTTGGAACGATTATACCTTCGGGAGCGTTTTACCAAGATGCCCGCGCCTTTCAAATTGACGCTGGCATGGATAACGGCGGATACGATTACGCCATGATTACCGATAACGATGGCTATATAACAAAGATAAATCCCCAGACCACTGCTGGCGACAGAAGCACAATGAATGATCGTCTTGCCCACACGGTAGCGCCGGGCGAGACTGTTTCAACCATTGCCGCGTCCTATGGACTTAAAACCTCCACAATTTTATGGGAGAACGGTCTTAGCAATCCCAATAGCATTAAAATCGGCCAGCAACTCCTAATTCCTCCGGTGGACGGAGTCACGCATAAAGTTGCCAAGGGAGAAGACTTGTCCAAGATCGCGAATGAATACGGCGTATCTAGCGAATCTATCATTAAACAAAACAGGCTAACCGCGGACGCGGTTACAGTTGGCCAAGAGATTTTTATTCCGGGAGGCAAGCCACTGGTGACGCAAGACGACAAAGTGGCGGCTCCAACAGTAAGAACAACGCCAGCGCGCGTCGGCACTTCCACCAGAGCCAATGCCAAGCCAAGCGGAGCCATCATGCGGGACACTGACAGCACCCCAGCCGCGGGCCGGCCTTTTATTTTCCCAACAAGAGGTGAAATTACGCAGGGATATCACGCCGGGCATTACGCCTATGATATCGCTGACAGATCACAACCTCCTGTTTGGGCGGCCGGGCAAGGAAAGGTTGTTAAGGTAGTTAGCGGCTGTGCCAAAGTTTCTTATGGATGCGGCGGCGGTTACGGAAATCATGTCATCATTGATCATGGCAATGGTCTTCAAACACTTTATGGTCATCTTGAAGAGGTGTATGTTAATCAGGGTGACACGGTCTCGCAAGGAACAGTCATCGGCAAAATGGGCCGAAGCGGCAATGTAAGAGGAGCAACAGGCATCCATCTTCACTTTGAAGTACACTTAAACGGCAAGAAGATGGTGCCGGGAAATTATTATTGACAGTAGCGAGCTTGTCCCCGTGTTTTGGTTGCTTTAAGTAGTTGCGTTTAAGTCTCAGAGCCACGCGGGTGTTAATGATGTTTTTTTTATGTATTTTAGCTTAAAAATTGGCATTTACACGCCATTTTTTAAGCGATAAACTATGCCGAGGTTTTGTTTTGTTCCACTGTACAGTTGCCCATGGTAATCAAAAAAATCTTGTCGTTTCCCAGAATTCCTATTCTGCTAATGATAAAACTGTACCAAAAAACCCTCTCGCCTGATCATGGCCCCTTAAAAATTTTTTTTCCTTACGGTTATTGCCGTTTTAATCCAACCTGCTCCGTTTACAGTTACCAAGCGATCAAAAAATACGGACTTATAAGAGGATTACCGATGGCGGCTTGGAGGGTGATAAGGTGCAATCCGTTTAGCAAAGGGGGCGATGATCCGGTTAAATAACTTAACAACACGACGCCCGATCTTCATGGAATATCAGGTGTCAAATCACCCGTTCATCCGGGTGCCTAAAACCACTTAAATAACCAAATTACCAATGATTAAAAGAGCGCTTATCAGTGTTACCGACAAAACGGGAGTGGTTGAATTTGCTGAAGGCTTGGCTAAGATGGGGGTGGAGATACTTTCCACAGGAGGAACAGCTAAAACCCTTAGGGAAGCAGGTATTGCCGTGACAGAAGTTGCCGATTACACCGGCTTTCCGGAGATTTTGGATGGGCGGGTTAAGACCTTGCATCCTAAAATCCACGGCGGTCTGCTAGCCGCGCGTGATAATCCCTCTCATTTAGCACAATTAAAACAGCATGAAATTGGATTAATAGACTTGGTGGCGGTGAATCTTTACCCTTTTGAAGAGATCGCCTCAAAAGAAGGCGCTACTTATGAAGAAATCATAGAGAATATTGACATTGGAGGACCCAGCATGATCCGCTCAGCGGCCAAGAACCATGCTTACGTGACCGTGGTGACTCATCCTGAAGACTATGCCAATGTTCTAGCGGAGATAAAAAACAACGGAGACACAACCCCCGAAACGCGGAAGAAGCTTGCTTTAAATGCTTTTGCCAAAACCTTCCGTTATGACGAGGCAATTGAACATTTTTTCCGCACCGTGTTGGGCGAACCCGAACTAATGGATCTGCATTACGAAAAGGTCTGCAGTTTGCGCTATGGCGAAAATCCACACCAAAAAGCGGCATTTTTTAGAAACCCAGACAACCATGATTCTAATATTACCAACGCCAAAGTCTTACACGGGAAACAACTATCCTTCAACAATATTGTTGATGGCGATAGCGCTCTAGAACTTGTTAAATTATTTGACAGGCCGACCGCGGCAGTGATCAAGCATAACAATCCTTGCGGAATCGCTTCGGCGAACACGATAGAGGAGGCGCTTGAACTTGCTCACGGCGTTGATCCAATGTCCGCTTTTGGCGGAGTATTAGCGGTGAATCGCGATTTTACCAAGGCAATGGCGGATTACATCAACGCCAAGAAATGGTTTCTGGAAATTATCATTTGTCCACACTTTGAAGCAGACGCGCTCGCGATTTTAAAGAAAAAATCTAATCTGCGCCTGCTGGAAGTAGGCACTTTAAAGATAGATTTTGACCGCCGCGACATTAAGAAAGTCGCGGGAGGCATCCTGATTCAGACCGAGGACACTTATCAGGTCACGGAAAAGGATCTGAAAGTGGTAACAAAAAAACAACCAACGCCTGAACAAATCACGACGATGCTATTTGCGACCAAAGTCTGCAAGAGAGTAAAATCTAATGCCATCGTTTTAGCAAAGGGCGAGGTGGTGATGGGCATCGGCGCTGGACAGATGTCACGAGTTGACGCGGTGCATTTGGCTTGTTACAAAGCAGGTAGTGAAAGAAGCAAAGGCTCGGTTATGGCCTCCGACGCTTTCTTTCCTTTTGCCGATGGCATTGAACTGGCCGCCAAAAACGGCATAGCGGCCGTAATTCAGCCTGGCGGCTCCGTCAGGGATTCAGAAATCATAGCGCGCGCAGATGAACTTGGCCTTACCATGGTTTTTTCCGGCATTAGAATGTTCAGGCATTAGGATGCAAAATCTTCAAAATTTAACACCAATTTTAAATGAACATCACGCAGGCATTAATACTTGGACTGATTCAAGGAATCACGGAATTTTTGCCAATCTCCTCTTCCGGACACCTGATTATTGCCGAAAACCTGATGCGCCTAAAGGTGGATGCTTTGAAAAGTTTTGACATCGCGGTTCACTTTGGAACTTTGCTGGCGATCCTGTTTTATTTTAGAAAAGATTTTGCGCGGCTGATTGAAGGTTTTTTTTGGCAGATCGGCAAAAAAATCGGCTTTAAATCAACACAGGAAGCCGCGCAGAAAAACGAACCGTGGGCAAAGCTGGCGGGATGGCTCATAGCAGGAACAATGCCGGCGGTTTTGGTCGGATTTTTTTTCAGCGATTATTTGGACGAACAATTTAGAAATGGGCCTTCAGTAGCCGTGACAATGATCTTGGTCGGGACAATGTTTTTTGTCGCCGAATATGTTGCCGCAAAGGCTAAAAAAAATGAACTTAATCTTAAACACGCCGTCCTGATTGGAGTAGCGCAGGCGTTGGCGTTGATACCGGGAGTGTCCCGCTCCGGCGCGACAATCGCTTCTGGGATTTCACTGGGGTTAAAGCGTGAAACTGCCGCCAAATTCAGTTTTTGGCTTGGAGCGGTTGCCATCGCCGCGGCTTCTTTATATTCCCTGCTAAAAACCGCGAAAGGCGACCTGCCATTGCCGCCGTTTGACATCCTGAGCGCTGGCATTATCACATCATTTTTATCCGGCTACGCGGCGATAATTTTTTTAATGCAATTCTTAAAAAAACACACTCTGCTCCTCTTTGGTGTTTATCGCGTGGTATTTGGATTTACGCTTCTGTATACGCTTCTGTAGATGATGTTTTTGCGTTAAATCTGAGACCGATCTTGCTTAAACTAAGTTATAAATTTTAGCTAGACAAAATCACTGGTTCTACTTATGATAATAAAAACCGTTTTTTTTAAAAAAAAATGGCAAATATTTCGGATTATCGCATCGCCACGCTGGGAAGCCACACCGCCCTGCAGATCCTTAAAGGAGCGCATGACGAAGGCTTCAAGACCATCTGCGTCTGCAAAAAAGGCCAGGAAAAACTGTACAAAAGCTTTGGCGTCGCCGACGAGGTCATGATGCTTGATGAGTTCGCCAACTTTTTTGAGCTGGAAGAAAAATTGATCAAGAAAAACGCCATATTGATCCCGCACGGATCTTTTGTCAGTTATCTCGGATGGGAAAAAATCCGCGACATCAAGGTCATGCATTACGGCAGTAAGGGTATCCTAGAATGGGAATCGGACCGTGTCAAAGAAAGACAGTGGCTGAAGGCGGCGGGACTGCTGATACCGAAAGTCTTTAAAACACCGGAAGAAATTGACCGCCCCGTCATCGTTAAATTTCACGGGGCACTCGGAGGAAAGGGCTATTTTATTGCCAATACCTCCGAAGAGTTTTATGATAGGATCAAGGAATATCCCGGCGAAGCTGGTTTTGTGCTACAAGAATATATCGTTGGCGTACCTATTTACATGCACTTTTTCCAATCCAGCCTCACGGGGGAACTGGAAGTGATGAGTTTTGACAAGCGCTATGAATCCAATGCAGACTCAATAGGGCGCATCGCCGCCAAGGATCAGTTGGACGTCAACATCCGCACCAGTTACACCATCACCGGCAACATCCCGCTGGTGATCCGAGAATCCCTTCTGCCCGACATCTTCACGATGGGGCAGAACATCGTCAAGGAATCTTTCAACCTGAAAGACCACAAGACAGGCAAACCGATGGAAAAGGGCTTATTTGGGCCATTCTGTTTAGAAGCGATCCTTGATCCTGACCTAAAGTTTTATGTTTTTGAGATTTCGGCGAGGATTGTCGCCGGGACAAACCCTTACATCAACGGTTCGCCTTATACATGGCTGAAATATGATGTCCCGATGAGCACGGGCAGAAGAATCGCGCGGGAAATCAAGCAGGCGATTGAAAGCGGCCGGCTGGAAGAGGTTTTGGGATAATTCTGAAGCGCAACTTTGGCATTAGAACCAGCTTGTGATAATATTAATTTGATTTTTAACCATGCCCGCACATGATTTCACGTCAGAGGATAATAGAAACAATCAAGGCTTACGACCCCAAGAACATCACGATAGGGGTTTTAGGGGGACACAGCGCGTTGGATGTCTGCCACGGCGCTAAGAAATACGGTTTTAGGACAGTAGCCGTCTGCCAGAAAGGCCGTGAAAAAACTTATGAGAAATATTTCCGCTCTAGACCGGATATTGACGTGGTGCCCGGACAACTTCAGCCTTGGCATAGCACTAAGGGCGTGATTGACGAGATCATCACCGTGGACAAGTTCGCCGACATCGTAAAACCTGAAGTACAACAGCAATTGCGCGATCTAAACACAATCTTTGTCCATAACCGCTACTTCTGGGTCTATTGCGATTTTAATCAGATAGAAAATAATTTCAATGTGCCGATTTTTGGAACCCGTGAGATGGTGAAACTGGAAGAACGGCACGTGGAAAACAATCAGTATTTTTTGCTTGAACAGGCCGGAATCCGCATCCCAAAAATTTTTGCCGTGCCGGAAGAAATTGACAGACTGGTCATCGTTAAAGTGAGCGAAGCTTTGCGTGGATACGAAAGGGCTTTTTTCATCGTCGCCAATCCGGATCAGTATAAGAAGAAGGCGCAAGAACTGATTGACGCGGGAATGGTTTCCGTGGAAGGGCTTGAGAAAGCCGTGATTGAAGAGTTCGCGGTGGGCGCGCAAATTAATCTTAATTTTTTCTATTCGCTGGTTGATGACGAGCTTGAACTGATGGGCACAGACATGAGGCGACAAACCAACCTGGATGGTATTTTGCGACTGACCGCGCCCCAACAGATGGAGCTCTTAAAACACATGGATCCAAAGATGATAGAGACGGGGCACGTGGCGGTGACAATGAAGGAATCACTTTTGGAAAAAGCTTTTGAGATTGGCGAAAAATTTGTGGAATTGACTAAACGCGAAGTCCCGCCCGGCATAATCGGGCCTTTTGCCCTGCAGGGCGCGGTGACAGCGGAAGAAGGCAAAGAAGAGATCGTTATCTTTGATGTAAGCCTGCGCGTTCCCGGCTCCCCGGGCACGCGTTTCACTCCTTATTCCGGTTACCTTTATGGCGACAGCATCAGCTATGGCGAAAGAATCGCCATGGAGGTTCAAACCGCCCTTAAAGCCGGGAAACTGGAGATGATCGTGACTTGAAAGGATTTGAAGGCTGGCTAGCAGATAAATAACGCGCTTTGCTCATGAGATAGGCAAAAGCGTTCGCATGGAGCTTAATACCTCCCTTTGCCCGCGAATATCTTGTTTCGCGCTGGCAAATAGCGCCTTAGCTGGTCATAGGCATTTTTATGGTTTAAAATGAGGACCGTTTTAGGATTTCCTTATGAAAGTACTACTGTTAGCGGCGGGACGCAGTAAAAGGCTTAAACCAATCAGCGATAAAAATTTTTTAAATTTTTGCGGGAAGCCTCTGTTGCGCAGGCAGGTGGAACAGCTACTGGAAACCGGCTTCAAGGACATTGTGATCGTGGGAGGCAAGCATAACTTAACCAAGATTAAAAAACTGGCGGTTGAACTGTCGCAATTGGCGCGTGATCTGAACATCAAAGTTATTGAGCAAAAGAACCTAGATGAGGGCATGGCTGGCGCAATTTTAGCCGCCGCCAAATTGCTTGGGAAAGAACCTGTGTTTATAGTAAGCGCAAATGATGTAGTGGAAGCTTCAGCTTATCTTTTGGTTAAAAAAGCTGTATTGGACAATAAATATGATAGCCACATCATCGGCAAAAAAGTTGATTCCTATTTCCCGGGAGGATACTTAATTACCGGGCCGGGGGGCCTGATCAAGGGCATCATTGAAAAACCGGCAAAAGGAAAGGAACCAAGCAAGATGATTAATTTGGTTTTGCATTTTCATCGTAACACGGCTCGTTTAGTAAAAGAACTGCGAGCAACGCGTTCAGCGCGGGATGATCGCTACGAGAAAGCTTTGGATAATTTAATTAAGGCGGGCGTAAAAATGAAAGTCTTGCCTTATGATGGCTACTGGCAGGCTCTAAAATACCCGTGGCACATCCTTAACCTGATGAACTATTTTATGCGACAGAGCATATCCGCAACAAATAAGCCCGTCCATAAATTGAATTTCTTGAAAAAAGGCCTAAATGTGCGAATAGCAAAATCCGCTACAATTAAAGGCGATGTCTATCTTGCTGATGGGGTGCAAATCTTTGAGAACGCTGTTATTTCGGGGCCAGCTTACATTGGCAAAAACACCATCATCGCTAATGGAGCGCTAGTTCGCAACTCTCAGGTGGGCGAAAATTGCGTTATTGGCTTTGGCACCGAAATAGCGCGCAGTTATATTGGCAACGATGTCTGGACTCATACCAATTACATCGGCGACAGTATTATTGGCAACAACTGTTCTTTTGGCGCCGGCACGGTGACGGGCAATTTAAGGCTTGATGAAAAGAATATATTGGTTAAAATAAATGAAGAAAGAGTCAATTGCGGCTCAAACAAGTTTGGTTTGATCACCGGGGACAATGTCCGTTGCGGCATCAATACAAGCTTCATGCCGGGCGTGAAGATTGGCAACAATTGCTTCATTGGAGCAGGGATCATCGTCGCTCAGGATATTGAGGACGGTAAATTCGCTTACGGAAAAACCGAGCTTACTATCAAGGACAATACGGCAAAAACGGACACACAAAAACGCAAGCAGATGAAAAGAAAGATATGAATTTATCCGTGATCATCGTCAATTATAATCACAAGTACTTTCCACGCATGGCCGTGGAAGCTTTAGAAAAAAGCAAAACTAACTTTCCGTTTGAAATCATTGTGGTGGATAATGCTTCGCGCGATGAGGAAAGCCTAATTTTTTTGGAGGAGGCTCACGCTCGGGGCAGGATAACTCTCATAAAATCACCGGAAAATCTTGGCTTTGGCAAGGCCAATAACCTTGGAGTAAAGGCGTCTAAAGGCGAATATCTATTCTTTCACAATCCCGACCTAACCGTTCACCAAGACACTCTGCAAAAGATGCGTGATTTTTTGCGAGAGCATCCAGATATTGGGATTTTGGGACCTAAACTGGTTTATTCCAGCGGCAAAGTGCAGGAATCCTGCCGGCGGAAGATGAATTTTTTTGATCTTGCGCTTAACCGACTCCCGCTTAAGCGAATGCCAATATTCCGCGATCGCGTGGCGCGTTATCTGATGGAAGATTTTGATCACGACCAGATCCAAGAAGTTGATCTTATTATTGGCGCGGCAATGATGATGCCGCGAGCAGTGTTTGAAAAAGTTGGCGGATTTGACCAAAGATATTTTATCTTCATGGAAGATTTTGACCTGTGCCGCATGGTAAAAAAAGCCGGTTACAGAGTGGTTTATTTTCCACAAGCGCGCGCAAATCATTTTCATAAGAGACTAAGCCAAGGATCGCTGTTTAAGCTTGTAAGGACTAAAGTTTTCTGGTTTCATGTAAGTAGCGCGTTCAAATATTTTTGGAAATGGCGCAATCAATAACTTTTTGGGAGTAAAATTAATTAAAATATTTTTTAAAATTTAACATGCAAAAACCTAACATATTGGCCGCGGCCGCGCTGCTAACATTGCTGGTGATTACTTTTAGCGCCTGCGGCAAAGTTTCCTCATCCGATACCTTGAAAGACGCGCAAGCAAACATCTTTCAAAGCGTAACCACGGACGAAGTTAATCCTTTGATTGAACAAACACAGGGACTAGTTATTCTAGATGTGAGAACGCCCGTTGAATACGCTAGCGGACATCTTGAAAATGCCGTTAATATTGACTTTGAATCGCCAGATTTCTCCCAAAAAATTTCTCAACTAAATAAAAACGCGGCTTATCTTGTCTATTGCAGAAGCGGCAATAGAAGCGGCAAAGCAGTAAAGATCATGCAAGAAGCCGGCTTCATGAAACTTTATAACATGGAGGGTGGAATCAATAAATGGCTTGCGGGAGGCGGAAAAGTCGTGCGCTGATCCCTTCTTGAAACTTAAAAAATATAATTAAGTAGTAATCGGCAATGGCGCAATGCCAGTTTTAGTTTGATGGTAATTTTGCCAAGATTTTAGTATTTATACACGTGAGTAATTGACTAAATTAATTTTTCATCATGAAAAAAACCACTTTTGCCTTCACAATCCCGGTATTGATCACTTTTTTATGGTCTTTTGCCGCTTGTCAGATCAAGGACCTGTGGGGAACGGAAGTAGTCCGGCAAACACAAGAAAGCGAGGTTGTTAGGCAAAAAAAAGATGACTGGAGCCTTAATCTAAAAGATAAAGATAAAGCTGAATCCAGCAACTATTTCTCTAGGATGGCGCAAAAAATGACCGGGCGTCTTTCCACGGGCGCGCCGATGATGGCGATGGAAGCAATGACTGCTCCAAGCGCGGACAATCTTGGCTATGCCGTGGGCGGAGCAAAAGACATCAACAACTTTCGTGAGAATATCAGAAACGGCTTTTTACCTCTTGCTTCAGATATCACTTACGAAGGACTTTTTTATGGATATTATTTTGACACGGCGGCAAAAGAGCAATGCGCTAAACTTTTTTGCCCTACTTACAGCACTGCCGTGTCGCTGGATCCGCTTTCCGCTAAGCCTGATTATTATCTAGCGGTCGGGATGAACAGTGGCATTAAGGAATCAAATTTCCAGCGCAAGAAACTAAACCTAGTGGTCGTAATGGATATCTCCGGTTCCATGAGTTCGCGATTTGACCAGTATTATTATGACCGTTTTGGCAATATGACGAAATTTCCCGGCTATGAAATGGAAGAGAGCGAAAAAACCAAGATGGAAATCGCTAATAAATCGTTAACAGCGCTTCTAAATCATTTGCGGGACGATGACCGCTTTGGACTGGTGCTCTTTGATGACTACGCCTATAAGGCAAAACCTATAACCAAAGTCAGTGATACCGATCTGGAAGCGATAAAAAAACATATTTTGGAAATAGAAGCTCAAGGCGGCACCAATATGGAAGCGGGATTGGAAGAAGGGACCAAGATGATTGAAGAATACTCCTCCGCTGATCCAAATGAATATGAAAACCGCGTCATCTTCATTACTGATGCCATGCCAAACCTAGGCGATTACAGTTCCGGCGGACTATACAAGATGCTTGCCGATAATGCCGACAACCACATCTACACATCGTTCGTGGGAGTGGGCGTTGACTTCAATACCAAGCTGACCGAAGCATTGACCAAGATCCGCGGAGCCAATTATTTCTCGGTGCATTCGGCCAAAGAATTCGCGAAAGTTTTGGATGAGGATTTTGAGTATATGGTAACACCGCTTGTTTTTAATCTTAACCTTAAACTAGACGCACGGGGCTGGGAGATTGAAAAGGTTTATGGCTCTCCGGAAGCAGACGAGGCCACTGGAGAGATCATGAAAGTCAATACTCTTTTCCCGTCCAAAACTGAAAGTGGCGAAACAAAAGGAGGATTGATACTGCTGAAACTGCGCAAAACCGACCAAGCTGGCGGCACTGATGACCTGAACAGGAATCTTACCTTAAAAGTTAGCTATGAAGACCGTGATGGCAAACAGGCTAGTGATGAAAAGACAATCTTGTTCAATGATGACTTAACAAATCAAGCAGGTAGCGCGCAAACAGGAAGCGCGGTTGAACACTATGACAATCAAGGGATCCGTAAAGGCATTTTGCTTTCACGCTACGCCGACCTGATGAAAAGCTGGGCTACCGATGAAGCGCGTTTCAAGGATAAACCAATTGACTGGCCCTGCCCGCCGATCATCGTTTATGACTTTGGCATAAGGTGCCCGGAACCACGCTGTCTTCCCCCAATGCCGCCGGCTTGCGGATTCCAGTTGAATGAATGGGAAAGACAGTCAATTCCGCTTTCCGTTTCAAACCACTACCGAAAGGTTTTCACTGATTTCGCGTCATACTTTAAAAAAGAGATGGACGCGATCGGGGACGAAACGCTGAAACAGGAGCTGGAGATAATAGAAAAACTGGCAAAGTGAAAGCAATTTGCCCGTGACTCTATTGGTTCTTTTGTAAGATAATTGCGCAAGCTGTGTTGTGGATTCTTTTTGAATGTCGCGTTGGGGCGTGGAACCTTTCGCCATTAGCGCGCACTCGCGCTGATGGCGGCGAGCCTTTTAATCACTTTGGGATACCATTTTTTTTCCAATGCCTGAACTTTTTCTTTAAGCGTGTCGGCGGTATCATTGGGAGAAACTGCCACTTTTTTTTGAACGATGATTTCGCCTGTGTCCACGCCCTCGTCCACAAAGTGAATCGTACAACCAGTTTCCTTTTCGCCCGCTTTTAGGACAGCTTCGTGCACATTCGCTCCAAAATATCCCGGGCCGGAGAATTTTGGCATCAGCGCGGGGTGAATGTTGATAATCCGCCTAGGAAAAGTTCGCACGAATTCTGGCGACAAAATGCGCATGTATCCCACAAGCACCACCAGATTAACTTTGTTTTTTTTAAGTTCAGCAGCCAGCTCGCGGTCGTATTGCTGGCGAGTCTTACCTTTTGGATCAATGAAGACGGCTTTGAATCCTTGAGCGCGGGCGCGTTCAAGAGCAAAGGCATTTTTTTTGTTGCTAATAACGACAGCCAACTCAATTCCCCGCATCCTGCCCGCTTTTATTTCATCAATGATGGCTTGCAGGTCTGTACCGTTGGTTGAGGCTAGTACGCCAATTCTGAACATAGATAGTTTGGTCAGATGTAAGGTGTGGCGCACGGTGTTCCGGGAACACCGTGCGCCGGTTGATTAATCAGACAAATGGCCTTGGTCACGCTGACTGGCGCCCCGCAGAGTCGGCAGTCCAATTTTACGCCTAATTTTCATGCCTGTTGGCGTGATTGCCAATCCGCCAAGAGATGTTTCCTTGATCGCGGGCGACATGTTGGCCGCAATATTATTCATTGCTTGCAAGACTTCATCAAATGGAATGTAGCTTTGCACGCCTGCCATTGAAGCGTCTGAAGCCGCGCAAGCCATGGAAGCCCCAAGCATGTTGCGTTTGATACATGGCACCGCCACCAACCCTCCCAGCGGATCGCAGGCCAGCCCCAGATAGCTTTTCAAGGCCAGCGCTGAAGCATTTAGCGCTTGAACAGGACTGCCTCCTCGCAATTCGGTTACTCCCGCGGCCGCCATCGCGACAGCGGCTCCAACTTCTGCTTGGCATCCTCCGGCGGCCGCGGACAGAGTAGCGCGATTTGCCACCACCATCCCAACGGCCGCGGCCGCGAACAAACCCCTAATCAATTTACGGTTACCGCATTTAAGCAGTTCGCCACCCGCCATGATCACTCCCGGAATTACGCCCGAGCCACCCGCTGTGGGAAAGGCGGCAATTCTCCCCATGGCAGAATTTGTTTCCCCCGTAGCGGCCGCGTAAGCCATCGCCCTGATGACAAGCAAGGAGGAAAGGCGTTTTTTGCCCGACCTAAGGTATTTATAGAGTTTGCGCGCATCTTTGCCCGCCATACCATAAGCGCTTTCTTCAGGATGTTGCAAAGATTTTTCAATAGCTTCACGCATAATCGCGCGCACTCGCTCCATTTTTTCAATCACTTCCCTGCGGCTTCTGCGCGTAAAACCCATCTCGTAACGGATAGCGATCTCGGATAAGCGCGCCCTGTACTTCCGACACAGCGCGAGCAAATCTTTGGCGGAATCAAAATTGTAGGATTTACGCTCCATTCTTTTGCAGTGGCGTTAATGATCTTACATTCTCTATCCCTCGCATCAATTCCAACTCAAGCACTTGGCTTAACTTCAAGGCGCGCCCTTCCATGTTAATTAGCGAAAGAGCGTGACCATCCACTTTCGCAGTCTGGATATCATGAACACGCACTCCATAGCTAGCCAGCTTACGCAATAGGCCATCTAGATCAGCCCCGCTTGGATCGTGCCAGACCACCAGCGTCTTGAAGTGCCCCGCGACGCCGTGAAGATCCATTTCAAACTGGTCAATCTTCGTAACCTTGACGATGCCTCCACCAATAGAAGAGCCTATCACGCTCATTGGCTTTCGTCCTGCTTTTTCCATGACGATTTTAACTGAATTTGGGTGATATTGAGGCCCAAGGTCATCTTTTTTAAACTCATATTTTAGCCCGATTTTATGGGCGATTGCAAAAGCCGCGGGAATTCTGGCATCTGAAGTCTTGAATTTCATCACTCCGCCAAGCAGAGCGCGATCCGTGGCGTGCCCTTTATAAACCTTGGCAAAAGAGCCGTGCAGATAAAAGGTAACTTTGTCCGGAGTACCGTGAAAAAGCGCTCTCGCGATCTGACCGAGCTTGCACGCGCCAGCCGTGTGCGAACTGGACGGCCCGACCATGATTGGTCCCGCGATGTCAAAGATTGAATATCGTGGAGCGGCTACTGGATGTGGCAGATCTGACATCGCTTTTAAGAAATATTACGTGATAATATTTTCCTTTATTTGAGCTTAAAGTCAATCAATGGCGCGAACAGGTCTTCGTTTTTTTTCATGAGCATTTCGCGTGGATCAGACCTGCTTGAAGTAAAATCAACTGGCGCATTGCGTATAATCGCGAAAGGCGTCTGCTCGTCGGCTTCGCCGGTGACAAGATGAGCCGCGCTGGCAAGCATATCGGCATGATTTTGTTGAGTAAAATTAAGAATATTGCCGTAAATGTCCTTTTTACCACGCAGGTCGCGTACTCCCTTAAAACCAGCGTACCCCAGAGCTAAACCAATGACGCCCTTCCTTAAAGGAATACAATGAGAATCTGAGATTATTACTCCTAGTTTTTTAAGCTTAAACTTCTTCTTTATAAACCCGCAAATTTTTTGAGCGGACTCAAACGGTTTTTCTGGCCATAGAACCGCTAAACCTTTTTGAATATTAGAACGGTCAATGCCAGACCAAGGTATAAAGATGCCATTTTTTAAAGTGAGCGTAACTGCGCCCTCGCCAATTATCTCGTCCGCTTCATTTTTCACAAGATCAGCAAAATCTTGCTTAGAATTAATTTCCCTTACACGTCCCTGTGTAACAGCCAGCACTTTGGAAGATATTACCAGCACATCTTTTTCTCTTGGCGGGAATCTTTTAAGAGTCTTTTGCAAAATCGCCAATAAATCATCGTTTTGCGTAATAATTTTTGATTTTATGCCTTGTACTAGTATCTTTTCTGTTTTTTGCATTTTTGCTGTAATATTGTTTTATAATTTTTTGACGATTATGTCCATTACACTTTATTGACTGCGATAATAGCTTTTGATATTATATTTTGAAAATCCAATTTAATAGAAGAGATTTAGGTAATGATTGAATTATTGAGATAATGCCACAATAGAAGCAATTTTTATTGATCATTGAAAAGCAGGCAAGATAATAGCAGAGAGCGCATAGTGCGCGAAAGCTTTAAAATAATAATCTCAAAACTTTTTCAGCAAGGTAAAAAAGCTTTGCTTGCTACGCGATCTCTGCTCTGTAATGGTCCTCCTTGACTAACCGGACCGACCCAACCGCGGCCTGGTGTAGTACCTTCACCTTTATGGTGGGTAAGACACGCTAACAGGCGGTCCTTGGCAAGACTGAAAACTTTCGCCAAAGCAAAGCAGAACTAAAGACTGATTAGTCACCAGTCAAACAAAAACAAAAAAATCCAACACAAAAATTCTCAGCCGTGTCATAATTTTTTTATCACTACGGTTGATAGATACAGGAATTTTCTCCCCCGCGTAAGCGGGGGTTTTTTTTGTTTTAAGCATATTTTGCAAAAAACTAATTAATTGGTATATTTTAAAAAAATATTCATAAATTGCAAAATCAATGATGATCTTTTGGACCATAATCTTCCTTCTGATTGGTTTCATAGTGCTGTTGAAAGCGGCCGATCTGCTGGTGGACGGTGCGGCTGGACTCGCGAATCGCTATAAAGTGCCAAAAATCATCATTGGCCTTACCTTGGTCGCGTTTGGCACCAGCGCTCCGGAAGCAGCGGTAAGCATTTTGGCGAGCCTGGAAAACAACGGCTCAATTGCTCTAGGAAACATTATCGGAAGCAATATTACCAATATCCTGTTGATCATAGGGATTCTTGCCTTGATTAAAGCTCTGCCAATAAGGCAATCAACAGTTACCAGAGGAATACCATTGAATATTTTAGCGGCAGTGGTTTTCCTGATACTTGGATTTGATGTCTTCTTCCAGAATGGTTTGGCCTCTAAAAATACCTTAACATTAGGCGACGGCTTAATTTTACTGATGATGTTTGTGGTCTTCTTATACTATGTTTATGCCGATTTCAAAGTCGCTGAACTGCGGGAAACTGAAATTGAAAAGAGGGAAAAAAAATTCGGCCACGACAAACCAGCAATTCTTATTGCCATGGTAGTTGGGGGACTTTTTGGTTTAATCGCTGGAGGAAAAATGGTTGTTGATAACGCCTCAGCTTTGGCAACCGCGCTTGGTTTAAGTCAAATACTGATCGGCATTACGATCGTCGCGGTTGGAACATCACTGCCTGAACTTGTTACCTCCATCACGGCACTAAAAAAGAGCGAAAATGACATCGCTATCGGGAACATTGTGGGCAGCAACGCCTTCAATATCTTCTTGGTTCTGGGACTGGCCGCGGTGGTCAATCCAATTGAAACGCAGACAAAACTGATCAATGACACCATCATCATGATAGCGATAACAGCGCTTCTATTCGCGCTTTCATTCAAACGGCGGCAACTAACCAAAGCACACGGGATTGTGTTGGTCACATGCTACGCGCTGTATCTTGTCTTTTTGGCGCTACGCGAAGTTGCTCCGACATTTTTTTGGGGTTAATTTGTGGTTATATTCAGCTTCAGAAGTTAGCGGATGAGATTTTGCCGTTATGCCTGCTGGATTTGCCCAGGCGGCGCGGGGGAAGATTCGGGCGGTGTTTGCGGAGCGATGGATGTGTCAAAGGGTGGGGTAATAGTTTGTTGCGGTTGAGCTGAACTTTCCGTGGCGAGAGGTTGAGTTAGCGTGGAAGCTTGCTCGGTCGCAATTGGCGCTGAGCCAAAAGGAGCATAAGCCGGCGACTGTTGTGCCGGCGACATGGCTTCTAAGGTCGCCGCGCCATCCGGCGATCGAGGCGCCAGTGTGGTCGATGGAACGTCCGTCTGCGCAATAACTTGCGACTTTTCTGGTTGCGCCGCGAACTGTTTGGCTGACGCAATCGCGACCGCGGACGCGATTGGGAAGTTAGCACTTTGGATAAAAGATGCTCCCTGCATGTCCGCGACCGCCATTGGCTTCAATGGTTGCTCGTCGCATTCACGCAATAATTCTTGATACCGCTTAGCGTAATTTGCATTCATTTTTTCCCTTTGAGTCACCCAAGCTTTTACTTCATTATCGTTCATTGGCTGTGTTTTGAGAACTCCTGTTTCAATGTATTCTTCCGTACTTAACGAAGTTACAGGATAAGGTGCGTCAAGACCTGCTTGTTCAAGCAATTCCTGAATCTCTCCAAACATCTGTGACTTCATTTGGAACCAGCCAGTGTGCTGAAGCATCCAAAAACGCAGGGTTAGCTCAATGTAATAATCGTACATATCTGCGATAACGATATTTGGCTTTGGTTCCTGCAAAATCTTTTTGTGCTTTTTAGTATGGTTATAGATTATTTTGTAAACTTCTTTAAGATTGACGCCGTACCTTATGTAGATAGGTACTTTGACCCTACGCATTGGATTGGTAGTCACGCCTGTTACCATATTTTTATAAAGCTCGGCGTTTGGGACAATCACCCTGTAGCCGTCGGGCGTATTGATGTAGGTGGCGCGGGTCCGAATTTCCACGACCTTGCCGTAAACACCGTTGACTTTGATGTAATCACCAAGCTTAAAAGGCTGTGAAGCCAAAATGCCGATACCAGCCACAAAGTTGGCGATTGTGTCTTGCAGGCCAAAAGATAAACCAAAGGCGCAAGCCGCAAGAAGCCCAGTCAAATCTATTCCAGCAATTGACAGCGCGACGGTTGATCCAACAAATATTACCACCACGAAAGACATTCTCCCCGTGACAATAAGCATTTCCTGATGCTCTTCCTCAATCTTGCTCGCTAATTTTCCTTCAACCCACCTTTTGGTGAGGTAGGAAATAACTAGAAAGATTAGGAAAATTACAATCGCCGTTAAATACAGAGGAATCTTGCTCAAAATGTATTTCAAAGCCCCGGTATCGGTAGTATCAGCGGACACAACGGACTGAGCATCGGCCAGAGCTATTGGAATCCCAAAGACGATTCTTGAAATTAATCCCATAATCATCAATAAAATCTTTTAATTATACCTAAAAATGACCTTTTGTTCAATGGCGGAATTTGGTAAAATTGTTTAAGTTAATTCTTAATCTATTGATGATGACATTATTTTTATTATTGCTGTTGGTGATTATTTTGATGGCTAGCATCCGCCAAGTTAACCAGTATGAACGCGGCATCAAATTTATGCTGGGCAAGTACGTCTCCACAAAAGATCCAGGCTGGAGAATCGTACTGCCGATAATCCAGTCCATGTCCAAAGTGGACATCCGCACCAAGGCAGTTGATGTTCCGGCACAGGAAGCAATTACAAAGGATAACATCCCAGTAAGTATTAACGCGGTCATTTATTACAAAGTTATAGCGGCAGAAAAGGCTGTCCTAGAGGTTGAAAACTTCTATTACGCGATCATGCAGTTGGCGCAGGTGACGATGCGAAACATGCTCGGCCAATACACGCTTGACGAAATATTGAAGAACCGCGAAGAGATTTCAACCAAAATCCAGGAACAGGTTGATGAGGCTACCGAACCATGGGGCATTGAGGTAGTTAACCTTGATCTGAAAGACATCGTCATCCCAGAGAATTTAAAGAGAACAATTGCCAAAGCAGCTGAAGCGGAGCGTGAAAGAAGGGCGGCGATCATAGCGGCCGAAGGTGAAGTGATGGCCGCGGAAAATGTTTCCAAGGCGGCAAAAATGCTGGCAGAAGCCCCGGGAGCTTTGCATTTAAGAACCTTGCAAACAATTAATGATTTATCTTCGGATGAGTCAAATACCACTATTTGGATGGTTCCGGTTGAGGCGTTAAGAGCCTTGGACGGAATTAAAAAGTTGATGGATCAAATGACCGCGAACAAGAAGGCGTAAAAAAATAGCAACTGCTTTAAAAAAAGCGCAAATTTATTTTTGAAAAATTAGCAGACATGACACAGATTTACGGAGTTATTGGTCATCCGATTGCCCATTCACTTTCGCCGGTTATGTTTAATGCCGCTTTTTTTGAATACAGCATGGACGCGCGCTGTGAAAAATTTGACGTAAAACCGGAGGAACTCCGCAAATTTATGGTGCCCGATGTTGACAAGCGCCATTTTTCGGGTCTTTCGGTAACAATTCCCCATAAGGAAACAATTATGCCATTATTGGATGAGATTGATGAAACAGCACGCGAGATAGGCGCAGTAAACACAGTAAAAATAGTTTCGCGCGGCAGTGCCGGTGAAAAATCTGCCCGTACTAAAGGCTTTAATACGGACTGGTTTGGCGCGCGAAAGGCGCTGGAAGAAGTCACATCTTTAGATGGCAAACGAGTGCTGGTATTGGGAGCAGGAGGGGCGGCGGCGGCAATAGTTTATGCTTGTAGAAAAGCTGGAGCGACCGTGACTATTCTTAATCGCACCGAAGAAAAAGCCAAGCATCTTGCGGACCGTTTTCACTGCGGATACGGGGTATTATCCCAAATCTTAACCCATCCAGCGGAAGTGCTTGTCCATACGACTTCGGTAGGCATGACCCCAAACATAGGCGTTTCGTTGGTGCCGCGTGAGTATTTCCGCAAAGGCATGGTCGTGATGGATATCGTCTATAATCCACTGGAGACGAGATTGGTTCATGAAGCCAGAATGGCTGGTTGCCGCGTCGTACCCGGCTACAAAATGTTGCTGTATCAGGCCGAAAAGCAGTTTGAGATCTGGTTTCAAAAAAAGCCGCCGACGCAAAAAATGGAAAAAGCGTTGCTGGAAGCGCTTGGGGCGTGAGCCAGCCTTGATGCGCTAGGTTTGGGGTGCAAGCGCTGTTTTAGGTTTGATTTCGGTGGCGGGGTTTGGCGGCGGGTGTTGCTTTGGTGCCCGAGGTGCTTTGGTGCCCTCGTTCCGGTGCCCGATGTTGACAGGTGGGTAGTTTTTGTGGTTGCGTCGCTTCGGTGCCCGAGGTTGACAAAGGGTGTCTTCGGTTGCGCCGCGCGGTGGCGGGGTTTGGCGGCGGACTTTAGTTGTTGACAGGAAGCATCTTCGGTCGCGCGGTGCGGTGCCCGATGTGCCCTGCGGTGCCCGATGTTGACAAAGAGGTAGTTTTTATGCCTGCGTCGCTTCGGTGCCCGATGTTGACAGGTGGGTAGTTTTTGTGGTTGCGTCGCTTCGGTGCCCGATGTTGACAAAGAGCGACTTCAGTTGCGCGGTGCGGTACGGTTG